>ENA-OROM01000028-OROM01000028.1-human-gut-metagenome-genome-assembly--contig:-NODE-28-length-168323-cov-12.117753_pt1 | contig 168323 bp, 201 predicted proteins | sample MGYA00242129_ERZ509050 | MGnify/ENA primary metagenome ERZ509050 (study PRJEB26280, sample SAMEA2338701) | human gut metagenome | biome: human gut; feature: human-associated habitat; material...
CCGGTCGCCGGGATTGCTTCCTGCTTGGTTTTTCCCGTAAGGCTGTTCTTATATTCTGTGTAACCGTCCGTTGCGCACGTCGGATCTACCGTTGTGACTGCTTTCCATGCCGCGTCGATCTCCGCGTCTGTATAGGTTTTGGTGGAATTGGTGTCACTTTTCTGGGAATCAGATCCGCTGTTGTCGGTTGCTGTTGCCGGTGTATCATTGCTGGAAGCGCTGCTTGATGAACTGCTCGACTTCTGGGAAGCAGGTGTGAAGTCCGACGGAATTTTTCCGGCAGCTTTCCACGAATCCATATACTGAAGGCAGTAGCCGGAATTTAAAACTTCCTGTGCCTTATTTGTGGATACGGCGCCATCCAAAACCATCTCATTTATCATGTCGTATGCGCCCAAATTTAAAGCTGTCTGAACCTGGTTATCGGCACTGCCATATTCAACGGATAGATCGGCATACGTTCCATTCCAATAAGGAACAAGCAATGCTCCGCACAATGATAAAATTAAGCAGAATTTCTTTACCTTTTTTCTCATAATAGATCTCCCTTCTTGATATATGTGAATTATACCACATAAATACAATGCAGTCAAGTGAATTATACCATATAAATGCATCGCGTGGAATATTAACCAAACACATCGCGCAAGGTATCTAACGGGCTTTTATCGGGATTTTCGATAGCCTCTCTTGCACCTTCCCGCCGCATCTCTGTAAAATCGTCATTGTCTGGAATTGTGCTGTCCTCTTTTCTTATATCGGCATACATTTCTTCCTCATCCCCGGCATAGAATCTTGCCGCCATTCCCTTGTAGAGCGTTCGCACATAGATATCTCTTTCAAGAAGCGGGATGTAGTAATTGCAACCGTTCATATTTTTTACGGCTAAAAATGCCTTGTCCTCCAAATTGCAAAGGGCTGCTGTCAAGTCATTGGTTGATGGCTTTTCCTGATATGTAGCGATTATTCCCTGCAGAATTTTTTGTGAGTTGAGAATTTCTTTTGTATTCCACACAACTCCCATGACAAGTTCCTCTATATTTGATAACATAAGTCGCATCTCCTTTCGTATATCATGCATACACTTTCTACATTCTACCACAAATGTGTCGAATGGACAAATAAAAAAGAGCAAGCCTTTTTGAAAGGCTTGCTCTTTTGGCTTCGGATCAGATCTTCTGTTCCAATATTCTTGAAAATCAACTTTTTTGTATAGAGTATACAAGTTTTTATCGTTCAAATCATCGTATAGCTTCTTAAAATGCTGTCCCTCATAAAACTTGGCATACATGCACTCTCGGCACTCCAGTACGATAATGTTTCCGCCAACAATTTGTGCGGCGATACTTATTGAATGGTAGCACTCATTTAGAATTTGCTCACCACTCAAGTCCTCGCTTGTATAGTCATCGCATCGTCCCAATTGCCCAATCAGAGAGGTTGGAACTGATCCCAACCCATCCCGTCCGGGATATTCGCCTAATACTTTTCTCTTTTTCTTTTTGCTTATAGCGGAGACGTCTAAAGATTTTTGTGCTATTGTAAAATATGCTACGACACACAATTCCTTATTATCTCGTAATTTGTCGGAGTCGATGATCAAATATGTTTTACCATAATTGGTTTTATCGTATAGAATTGCCTTATAACACGATATAAGGGCGATGAGAGTTGTTTTCTATGGAAAAGCCCGCGGTTTTATCCGCGGGCATGTCACAAAAGAATAAGGAAGCTGTCACCTATTGGTGTGCAGATCAGTTAGTACAAGTTCTTCATAAGATCAGCGGTCCGTGACTGGCTTACATAATAGTCTTGGATTTTTAACATTATATCCTGCTTTGTACCATTTCCGCTATAGGGAATACCAAAAACAACTTTATACATGAAAAGAAGATCTTTTTTTGATAGGCTTTGGTTGCTATTAAGAACCCGTTCTACATCCTCTTTGCTGTTAATGTGAAAAGGATTTTCATATTCTCTATGTGCACCACTATCAGTTTTTCCCTGTCGCTTAGGTTGTGGCTGGATGGCGGCTTTTACTTCATCTGGTGAGTATACCAATTTGTCGACAAGATCCGGAGGAAGTTGCTGCTCCTTACAGAATGGATACAGGGATTCGTATATATTGCACAGATAGGCTATCATTTCTTGCTTTGATGGTTTACTCATTTTTAATTACCTCATAGATGTTGTTTGCAATTTCCCGATATGCTTCAGCTTTTAGACCGTGAGAAGTGAGTTCTGGCATGCTGTCACCTGTTGAATGATTATCTTTATGTGGGATATAAGCCTTAAAAATATGCTTTTCAGTCATGTTGGGATCATATCCGTGGACATATTGTAAAGACTTATTTTTTTCATCGGAAAGCAGTGTCTTAACCCCCATTGCGTCAATATTAGCATTTAAAATGCGTATCTGCTTTGGATTTCTGGCGTTTTCTCGTCTTGATTTATAAAGTGTTTCAAAAATGCCAATGAGTTGCGTCTTTTTCGGGAACACTTTGCTTATAAGGATAGATCCGATTGCCTCATCCGTATCATATTTGTGATATGTTTTTTCGATCTCAGAGACATAATCACTTACACCATTTGCGCTTATTTCGTCGATGATCGTTGGAACAATGTAGTAGTCAGAGGACAAAAAGGCGCTCTCGATCAATAAATTATTTGTCGGTGGACAATCAATGAATACATAATCAACACAATCTATGTGTGCAATGTCGTCAAGTAGCATTTTCATCAGGAAAATGCAGTCCGGATGAGCGTCCATTTTTCGTGCCATGTCATTAAGACGGCATCCGGCATAACTGATACTGGATGGTATGAAATATAAGTTGCCGCGTACTTCCTGCAACATTTCACTTACAATGGCGGTAAACCCAGTATTATAAGTATTGTTACTTAATAATTTAAGGTCAACATCATTCCTTTTTTTGATCAATCGGGTATATAATTCAAGAAGGTAATTGAAGGTTTTGTCCACGGCAAATGATTCAAGCGTTTTACCCATGGTTCTGCTACAGATATGACTTAATGAACACTGAGGGTCCAAATCTAACAGTAAAACGCGATGTCCCATTTCGGCAAAGTAACTAGCTACTTGATATGTGCTTGTTGTTTTGCCAACGCCGCCCTTGTAATTTCCCCAAACAATTGTTTTCATAGGTTTCCTCCATTCTAAAAGACTTGAAACTCTTGTTTACTCGGTTACTTTTTCGACATCATAAGTACAATCAATTCCGTTGCTATCAAGCCCTGCACTAACTGCTCTTTCAATGTCTTCTGCTGATGAATTGTCATATACTTCAATAGTTACTGTAATTGTTTTCATATACCATCACCTCTTAATCTATTTGAATAATCAATCTAATCTGCTTTCCGCCAACGCAATCAATTATAATTCTGTTGTCTACTGTTACTAAGGTAGTTCTATTAAAGTTACCCCTTTTTTACCACCGATATGAAAAAGAAATTTTTTGCTAATTTATGGTTGACTTTTCATAGCTGGTCTCCTTTGTGCTATTCGAGCAGCGAATGTTTACCAACATTTGCTGCATTTCCCTAATCCCTGATTTATAGCCTGCTCTTCTGTGATCTGAGTTGCGCTGTTTGGATTCATTCTGCCGCAGTTGTTGATGCTATGATACTTGTCCCCAGTTGCAGATTTCCAAACCATTAAGGTGCTTGATCCGCCGGATGCATCATTTGACACACTACTACCGTCACTTGAAGATGACGAAGAATCGGTGCTACCGGAATCGGAGTTTCCAGAGTTCCCGGACACGGTGGAGTTGTCGGCAGTAGCACTGGCGTTTGTGCTTACTGACTCATTTGAGGTGGCACTCTCATTGCTGGATGTGGAAGCATGGCTCTGATCTGTTGCAGTTGCAGCGATTAAAGCGCTATCCCCGGTAGTATAGTCGATTTCGATATCTGGCTGTACATTGTAACAATACACATTAAAAAGGATTCCCGCACCATTATCTTCTACAGACTTTGCCTCGATCTGCACGCCGCTTGCGAGAAGATCGCTTCCTTCAAAAACGGGCGATACACGATACATCACATGGTTGTTGGTTTCCTTCACATAGTCTGCAACCATATTTTCAAATGGCAGCATACCCTCTACATTCAGATACCTCGTTCCGGTAATTAAATTCTTTGTATTGGCATTTTCGCCCGACAGCTGATAGCCAATCAAGTGACAGCGGTTGTATAAGTAATTTCCGTCGACCACATCATATTTCACAGTATGCCAGCCGGTCGGCTTTACAGATCCAATATTGCCACGCTCTTCTGTCGGCATTAAGTCGGTGCCTATGCATGCATACACCACTCCGCACCGTCCTAATTCATCCAGATCACTGTAATACTCGTAGGAAGATGTTGAGAGATCTGAATCGCGGAATTCCGGCACGTTGTCATTTACTGCCACATACGGCTCTCCAGAATACGCCGGAATGCTGTCCATAGAAAGTGTTATTTCTGTGGAAGGCTGCGTTTGAGTAACTGCAACGGATTCAACCTCTGTCGGAACCTCGCTTTCGGTTTCAGTAACAAGAACTTCCTGCGTTTCTGTTTCTTGCGTTTCTGTTTCTATCTCTGCCAGCTGGGTTTCTGTCTCGGTTGAAATTTCGCCGGCAATATCCGGTTGCGTGGTTCGGGTTGGTATCATGCAGCAAAACACAACAAACAGGATGCCAATAATTAAAGGGCGTAATTTAGGCTTTGGCAAGTTTCCCCACAATTCTTTCATGGGATCAATTGGTAATGAGAGAATACCGAGCAGGCACATTAGAACCGGTCCTGCGTGAAAGCCGTATATCGGCAGACACAAAATACAAAACACTGAAAAAATCCAATTAAATATTTTCACAAATCCATTCCTCCGTCGTAATTTTTATATGTGAACTCCCTTCAAAATCGAACGTAGATGATAAAGTCCATCCGGATCCTAGCGGTATATCAAAGTATGTATCCGCCGGGTATACTCTGTTCCACTTGAAGAGAATAATTTTCTCTATTTGGTTTTGATATTTTGCCAAAGGCATATTTTCTACAAAGCAGAAGTCATGTGATCCTGCATTATCCAAAAAATCATTATCTTCTATGATATTACATGGTAAGGGGGATCCAAACTGCTGGACACTGTAACTGTTCATCCAGAGGTTCCTACCCTGTGTTAATTCTAGCAAGCGTTCTCTTAGCACCCGATCTTGGCTCTGGCGCCGCTTATTAAATGTCATTCCCAGATTATCATCCACAGCTACGCATACGATCAACTTTTCACGCCTCCAATCATTTTACTATAAACATAATATTATTTTATATTCACACAATGGAAAATGCAATGTTATTTGCATAAAAAAAGCGAAGTTCCAGATATAAAATCTAAAACTTCGCTTTTTGATGTTAAGCAATTTCCTCTGAGGATGTTTCACGCATTGATTCTTTCACGAATTTTATGTATAAATCAGATACCTTGTCCATATCTCTGGTATCGAGAGTGCCAATTTTGAAAATGAATGCATCCTTATTCAGCGAGTATGTTTTGGAAATTCTAGCTGTTGACTCAAAATTAAGTTTCGCTTCTTTCCAATAAACAATCGGCGTATCATAGGGATCCTCTTTTCGCGGCGTGTGCTTTGTTATCTTGACAGAAAGCACTTTTAATTCATCAACGTCTAATACGACGACGGGTCTGTTGATGGTAACGTCTGGATTCTCTTCTAATGGGAACTCTACGAACCAAACTTCCCCCTCCTGTATTGTTTGATCCTCTTCTGCTATCATTTGTGTTTTACGCACGTTTTTCACCTGCCAGTCTATTATAATGGGAATCCCACTCTTTTTCATTTCGCCATTCGTCATTCTTAGAAATGACAACTCTTCCTTCTGAATTCCTTTGTGTGTTTTCTTCAGCCATTGCATAACACAAATTTCTGTTCTGACTGATAAACGCAGACAGTTTGCTCATACTATGACCCTCTTTCTTATCATAATTTGCAATCATTTGTTTTTCTATTCTATTGGCATTAAAGACATCCACGCGCAACAAAATAGAAAAAGTATTTATTTAATCTTATGCATAACAAGAACAAATAAATACCGCCTCCATACCTAATATAGCATTATAATTATAAAAATGCAACATTTTTTCGCATGTTTGAAACAATTTTCACATCAATTCTTGAAATTTTTCCAAGTTATAATACGCTAATCAATATAATGCGTACACTGCAAAAGAATGTTCGATATGTAGTGCCACTTAGTATATAGAGCAAAAAATCGCCATGCGTTTCAAGTAGTTCACAAGGAGCTAATCCAGGATCTCCATTTCATCCTGCGTTTCAAAGTCGGATCCATTTACGAAGTCACCCTCTTCATTTTCCTCATAAATTTCAATGGCATACTCTTTTTGTCAATGCATTTTGGCTTCACATGCGATTTTCTTCAAAAAGAAGCTGCCGACACATAAGCTTATTCTGCCAGTTTTACGCTTGTAACCTTTCCACCTTTTGAGTAAACAGATACAAACACGGTATCCTTGATGTTAATGTCGTTATAACCCGTCGAGGTCACCTGCACTTTGTATTGGTTTGAGGCATCTTCATCGTTTGCGATGTGACACATTAAGTAATACGAATGTGTCGTAATTGCTGCCACTCCATTCGGCACCAAATGGATTTCGTCAATCTTATCTGTCACTTCTGCTTCCACGGTAAACACATCGCTAGTTTTAACCGTGTATGTTTGATATATGCCAATAGCCAAGGCAATCCCAACGAGAACTGTTAATAATTTCAGCATGAGTGTGACGTAATTTTCTGTAAGGTCTTTTAGCATTTTTTATTTTCCCCTCTCTTCTTTGCAACGACAACGATCACACCGGCGATGGCGCCGCCCGCGATCACAACAATGGCTACAACGCCGAATAACGGGATCGGGCAAGTCTGCGGAATGGTTTCCGTGTCAAGCACTTCCCCGCACACGGTGCAGCGCAGTTCCTTGGTTCCGGTTGAAAATGCTCCGGCACTTTTGGTTACTGTCCATTCGCCGTCATCGTGTCCGGTCGCCGGAATCGTCTCTTCGTATGTGTCCCCGCAGACAGAGCATGTGTATGTCGCGCTTCCGTCCTCGGTGCAGGTGGCATCCGTTGTTTCCGTTACCTCGTAGGTATGTTCCGCCAGATCTGTCTCTTCGGTATAGGTATCCCCGCAGACAGAGCATGTGTACGTTACGCTGCCAGCTTCGGTACAGGTGGCATCCGTGCTGTCCGTTACCTCGTAGGTATGCTTACCGGTCGCCGGGATTGCTTCCTGCTTGGTTTTTCCCGTAAGGCTGTTCTTATATTCGGTGTAACCGTCCGTTGCGCACGTCGGATCTACTGTTGTGACTGCTTTCCATGCCGCGTCGATCTCCGCGTCTGTATAAGTCTTGGTGGAATTTTTTGCGGCAGCATTATTGCTATTGCTACTGGTGCCACCGGATGATTCGCTGCCCGAAGATGTGGCAACACTGTCCGATGTGGTAGCACTGTCCGATGTGGAAATATCCGCAACACTTCCCATATTCGCCACAGCCTCATTGTCAGTGTTTGTAGGGCTGTCAGAATAGTCCTGAGAAGATGAGTTGGAGGTCGAATCTGACATGTGGTTTAAAATGGCATTTTGATCGTTCTGCCCGAAGTAAATTTCCGAAGTGCCATCCGGATTGTCTATGATTAACGGCGCATCATCGTCATCCATGAGGACGGTGCGAGAGCCATCATCTCCATCCAGTATGACGTATGCCCGGCAATCCGTCCAGGCGCCCCTTAATAAGGCGGCACACATAAGTGTGGCTAATAGCGTATATGCAATCTTTTTTCTTTTCACAACAGTTCCTCCCTTGCAAATTCCTTTGTATATGTGAATTATACCATAAATTCACAAACCGGTCAAGTGCTGTTTCACTGTAAGTATAGTGCAAAGAAATTATATGCTTCGCTAAATTCATATTGCATGGTATTTACGCCGGTGCATAATTTTACAATGTTCTTGTCGCTTAAAATGTGCTCTTTCACATATGCGGAGGTAATGTCGCAATCTGTTACAAATATAATTTCTGGATTTTTTTTATTGTATTGGGTTTCAATATACTTGCTCAATTCTCCCATTTGCGTAGATTTAAAGAACATTCCTTCTTGGACAAAATAATTGTCTTCCATGCTATCACAGACCGGCGGAACGTATGTATCATCCGCAATGTGATTCATATTGCATATGTCATCGGTCATTGTCATATAGAGATAGTCTATGCCGTCAACTCTATCGGATGTTGCCCCATAAGTAACATCCATTTGATACCAATTCCCATTCAGCATCACATAATTCCAGGCGTGTTTTTCATTTCCAGAATATCCAGTCACAATGATAGATTCAACTCCTACCAGATCCAACACGTATTGCGTGGCAGACGCATAGCCATTGCACACTGTTTCATTTTCCAGAAACACACTTAGAATGTTTTGCCCGTTTTCGGCGGACTCGTTATATGCTACATTTTTTACCAGGTATTCATAAAGAGCTTTTACTTTGTCGTAATCATTTCCTCTTAGTTTTGCGGTTACTTCTGCCACATCGTTCTTGATCTGTGTCGCATACCACCCCTTCTCATCTTGCGTCATAGAATAAGTTGGTGTGAACACTGTGGCATCTTTTGTGGTTTCATACCTGTAGCCGTCAACCCAGAAAATTCCGCCGTAGTCACGCCGGATCGCTTTGTATGCGGTTTCCATGACATTATAGTCAATGCTTTGTATGGTTACTGAATCTTCATAGTTCATAAGACATTTGAGCATTTTCCGATAGTAGTATTTTTCTTGATCGTTCAATGTTGCATAAACATATTTGTCCGCAAGATTGATCTGATCGAAATATGCTTGCTCTTCGCCTGTTACCTTTGTAAAATCTACATTTTGAGAAAACGCGCAGCTGGATACAATGCATCCAAAGGATATTAAAATAACCAATAGCCAAAATCGTTTCATATGAATGTCTCCCGATTGTTATATGTGATTATCTGCCAAAATCGAATTTTGTTTCTCCATTTTCCAACTTTAGTTTTGCTTTGAAAACCTTGCCATTCTTGGATTTGAAGCCACTTATAGTTCGGGTGTGCCCCTTGGAGAGAAGTTCTTTGACGGTGTTTTCTGTTATGAGCAGACCACACAATGTCTTTGGGATCCTAATGCCACAGGAATCGCAGTGATAAGACCATTTATCCGTGATCAGATCCGCGCCGCAGCCACAGGTTAATTTGTGTTGTGATCCATCGGTGCCGCCGGATGAAAAGTCGAAAGAAATCTTATTGGTGCTTTCCAATATCAGGGCTGCATTGAATGACTTTCCGTTTTTTGACTTAAATCCTTTGATTTCGGCTGTTTTTCTGTTTTGAATTAAATCGCACATCTGCTTTTCCGTCAAACGTTTCCCGCAGATTTCCCCAACAGAGAAGCTGCAACCGGTTTCTTTATCATAGTTGCTGCATTTATACCCGTATTTAGTGGCAACGATCGGTTTGCCACATACCGGACAATTCACAGGGAGTGTTTTTGCCTGTGGTTTCTCCGGAGTGTAGTCCGTATGTTTTTCTTTAATCGTAGAGATTTGTTTGCGGATATACTTTTCAAATTCATCACGATATTGTTGCTGTGTTATGGTTCCTGTCTCGATCTCATGCAATCCTTTTTCCCATGAAGCAGTCATTTTCGGGGATAGTAAGGATGGAATCTCTTCTTTTACAACATCATATACCAGATATCCTATCTTATCCGGGGTTAAGACCTGGGACTTATCATCAACTGCAATATATTTTAGGCGAATAAGCTTCTCTATGGTCTCATCTCTTGTCGCAGGTGTTCCGATGCCGCATCCCTGAATCTGTTCGCGCAAACTTGCGTCTTCAATTAGATTTCCGGCATTCTCCATCGCAAGGACCATTGTACCAGATGTATAGCGCTTCGGAGGAGTGGTTTGCCCTTTGCCTATACTATATGTACTCTTATATGTATCACCAACCTTTAAAAGCTGATCAAGGTTGCTGATATTATCGAGATCCGTTACTTCATCCATGCCATATACCTTCAGATACCCGATGGATCTTAAGGTTTTCCCGGAAAAGGAAAATGTTTCAAGATCTGCATTTTCGCGGACTGTTAATTTTGAGTATTCCGCGACTGGATAAAATATAGCCAGAAAGCGCCGGACAATCAATTCATACACTTTTTTTTCAAGATCAGAAAGTGTTTCGGCAGCCGCCGGCTGTCCGGTGGGGATAATGGCATAGTGGTCCGTAATCTTGTTATCGTTCACATACTTTTTGTGCTGTATATTGTCATGCCAGTTGTTTGTGAGTATTTCGGCAGCATATTTGCCGACGACCGGATCCGCCTGTAGTCCCTCAAGGTTTTTCCCGATCTCCTTTGCGATGGCAGAAGATAATACACGCGCATCTGTTCTTGGATACGTTGTCAACTTTTTTTCATATAAACTTTGAGCGGTTTCAAGTGTTTGCGCCGGTCTGATTTTGAATTTTTTACTGCACTCTGCCTGTAATTCTGCAAGATTAAACAGCAAGGGGGCGTTTTTCTTTTCAATGGTTGTGTCCACGTTTGCTATTCGGATCTCACTTGGTAAAGACTGAATAAAGTTTTGGGCATCTTCTTTTGAAAGAAAACCATTGTCTCCATACAATTTTGGAGAATTTTTCATAAGGCTTTTATCTGTAACCTTCCATTCTCCCTTTATCACATTGCCATCTACTTCTATCTGATTGGCAATTTTATAAAATGTTGTAGATACAAAATCTTTGATTTCTGTCTCTCTCGCAACGATCATTCCCAAAACACACGTCATGACTCTTCCAACGGCAACTGGAGTATACTTTGCGGTGCCAACCTCCGCATTGATTTTGGCTCCATAAAGCAAAGATAGAATCCTTGAAAAATTGATTCCCAGTGAATAATCTTCTATTCCACGCATATAGCCGGCAGCGGTTAAATTGTTGTATGCGGATAATGGTTTTGCGTCCCGGATACCATTTAATACAGTTTCTTTCGTCTGAGAATCAATCCAAACGACCTTTTCTTCGACTCCCTTTTTATGCCCCGCAACCATGCGGATTAGCATTTGAATGTAAAGACCCTCTCTACCAGAATCCCCCGCATAATAAATTGTCTCGATATCGGACCGATTATATAAACTCTTCACAACGTTGAATTGCTTTCGCACGTTTGAAATTACATTGTATTTGTACCGTTCTGGCAGAAATGGCAATGTTTCCATAGCCCATTTTTTTAAAGCTGGATCATATGCCTCTGGATACGATAGTTCTATTAAATGTCCAACAGACCACGTAACGATCCAAGTATCAGATTCCATATATCCATCTTTCATTTGCGTAACGCCAAGTATATTAGCATATGTTTTCCCTACGGAGGGCTTTTCGGCAATAATAAGCTTTTTTTGAGTTTTAGGAAATGTTGAGTTTACGTTATTACTTGTGTTATTCATGCTATTCTTCCTTTCTTTACTTAACATAATATAAATATATGAGGGGGTTTATATGGCTAAATATGCTTATCGTATTCCAAATGGAACTGAAAATGATAGAGTAGATGCCGCTAAGTTATCATTACATGATGAGGGAGTATTTTATTGTACAACACCAGGGTGCCAAGCAAAAATGTATTTACGCTCCCCTCAAAAAGCAAGTGCTTGTTTTGTAAGCTATAGTGTTGCAGAGCATACAGGCGGAACTATTTGTCATTTAAAGGATCAATTTAAACCAGACAAATATGAAGAAACACTTTTTTCGTTAGAAAAATTATTTAATAATTTATTAAACAAGAAAGAAAATGATTCTCCCTCACGGTATGGCTCAGGCGGAAAAGGTACTAATCAGCGGATTGCTATAAACTCTTTAAAAATGCTATATTTGATGTGTTTACAATATCGTGACGGTGGAAGTTATAATGGATACCTAATTGATGATATTCTCATAGATAAATATAACTTTGATAAATATATTTCAAGTGGTATTACTGGAAATCGCCTTATTGCATGCACATTTTGGAAATATGACACGAATACTCATTGCATTTTTATGAATTGTCCCGATGAGTTGTTACATTTGCCAATGGGACAACATCAGGTTTTAAAAATTTATGTAGAAGACAATAATATGTTTCTAAAATGCGCTCATAAACTTGCTGATCGGACACATTCGCATATATCAGTAATTGCTGCAAATTGGACTAATTCATCTGATAGTACGTGCCTAGCAGAGTGTGAACTTGTTTCTGTAGGTAAACAAATATGCAAAGGAGATTAGTATGGTTTTTGAATAATTAAATAATTGTCTCTTTTTAGAATACTGATAAATTCAGTTGCAATGTTTTCACCATAACCATAGCCTTCAAATTCTTCTATCAATGATTCTGTGGGTTCTTCTTTACAGTTGTAACCTAAGATATAATGCAATGTCCTCAATTGTTCTGTGCTCAGAGTGCTGAGGTTTTCTTTTATAAGCAATGGAATCCAAGTAAGAAGTTCGTTACGTTCATTATCAAAAGTGGCATTTATATCTTTTGAATTACTTTTATTTTTCATAGATATTTCCTTTCTGCGGGTGAAATAAATCACCCGCTAAAATAATGTTAAATTAAGTTTCTTAACCAATCCATCAGACCTTCATCATCCTTCCATTGTGGCATGGATGGGGAATTTTTTAGCGGATTAGCTTTTTCAAGAGCTTCACGTTTTAGTGCTGTGTCTGCTCTTGCATATATTTCTGTCGTTGTTACGCTACTAATAATGAAAGGAAAGAGTCTATTGACTCAACATAATCTATGACTTACAAAAATTTGATATATGTTGAGCTCTACATAAATAAGCTTATGTTGAAAATTCGAGTACGTTGAGTTAAAAGCCATTGTTTTTCTCCTTATCCATGAGTGATAAAAATATTATTTTATTACAGTGAATTATACCATATAAATACCTTATATAAAAGCAATAAAATAGCGAGATATAACTATCTCGCTATGCAAGTGAATCCGCACACTACTAAAATCACGAGTGTGCGGCGGCTAATTTCAAAAAGTTCCCGCTCCTGTAAAATAAGAGGGAACTTTAGAACATGTGAAACTATACAAAATGTATGGTAATTGTCAGAGATGCTGATTTGTCCTTGGAGAAAAAATAGAACTTGCTGTGTGTCGCGGATTGGGATCCGTCTTGGTATTCGTCGTAATAGAATTTGATCAATCCGCCCTGTTTGCTGTCTGTAAACCGCAAATTCAAGCATTTTTCATCTACATCCAAATTTGCTTCAAGAATTTGTGTTTGGAAAACAGTATCCATTGATGGATTTTCATTTTCAAGCCGGATATCAACAAGGTATTCTTTCACGATAGCGCTATGAAGTTCCGCTGCTGTTGAGCCAAGTTCTGAAAATGCCTTTGAAACATCTTCTGCTTTACTTAAATAAATCATATATATGTCACCTCCCTAGCATTAAAATACCACAAATATAGGGCTTTTTCAAATTGTTTTTACCAAAAAGCGGAGGCTTAACAGCCTCCGCTTCGGTTATTCTAAATCTTTTTTTGCTGCATCTACATTTCCGCCATACAGCATACTGACAACATCCTGCAGCCGGTCTTTTCGGTACTGCTCTACGCTTACCTCCGAATAGTAGAATACAAGTCTTCCCTTGCGCTCCATTCGCAGGTAGCCTTTCTGACGCAACCTGGAAAGGAAAGTTGATACCGTCTGCGGCTTCCACTGATGTCCAAAAGTCTGATTTACTTTTTCCATAAGATCCTGCATTGTCAGTGCTTCATCGCACTTCCAAACAATGGACATTACCTGTTCTTCACATTCTGATATGCGTTTTTTCTCCATAAATCCTTCTCCTTTGTTTATTCTACACATATAATATCATTTTTGCAAAAATACGTCACCCGATTTTACGTGCTTAATTTTCACTATCCTTGTTCGGATCCCTTATTACTGCATGACCGATCGGCGGACATGCTTTACCATAACCGACAAAAATGCCTTTTATACCCCTCCCGGCATATATGATCAGCATCAAGCATGTTACTGCCAAAAGAATGCAGACAATGACAAAATCTATGCCGTTCAGGCTTTTTTCATAAAGAGCAAGAAGTGCGGCATTTTCCAAAGTCAGTAAGAAAAAGCTTTTTATATAGGATATACATTTATGCATCTGTTTCACTCCTTTCGTTATACTCTTCTTAACGAAGCAATTGCGCCACATACAAAAAACTATTGCAGATAGAACACGTATTTTGAGGTGTCCAGATAGGATATTTTTTGCCGCACTTCAAACACTTTTTATAGACAATTGCAGAATTATCTCTGTGTGTTTGTGTTGGATTGTTTTGCCCATATTTCATTTTGATATCCTCCGATATGTGCATTATACCATACATATACCGCTCAATCAAGGGCACAAATATGTGCAATAAATGCTTTCGCTCTGGTGTTTGTCAACGAATGATATCCTTTTTCACGTCTCCATGTAGCAAGTTTTACCTGCCAGTTATCTGGTAATTCATCCGCGTACTTCCGGAGCATCTTTTCTTCTTCCTTTTCTCTCTCGAGTAAATATGCAAGCGCCTTGTTGAGGTATTTCAGTGCCATGGCATAGTCTATCATTTGTCCACCGATTCTTAAGCCATTGATTTTACGATTAACAATGACATACCGCACCCGCACAGAATCAAGATATGTCAGATTCAGGATCTCATCGCCGCACACTTCCATATTGGCGCGCGCCTTTTTCACAGAAGAATCCCATGCCCCACGGCAATCAGACTTTTCTTCGGAAATGAAAATGTGACTTTCTGTCCGGATATATTCTGCCTTAAAGAAAATTCTTTTGTAGCACCGTACAGAATCACTAAACATCCTTGATTCGCGCCGGACATCATTTTTTCCATAGTAGGCATCAGACCACTGTACCCATTCAGCAATTGTATCGTTACTTACCGTTTTGTATGGAAACCCACAATTTTGTGGGTAATAGAGCCCTTTTTCAAAACATTGTTCTTCTTTTATTAACTTAGGGGGACCCTGCAACTCATGGTAGTGATATTTTACACACCAACTTTTCCCGTCTTTACTCTTATTATACCGTTCCTCTTCTGAGGTATACGGATATTCCAGGTAATACACATGATAAAGAATATCCTTATCAACGAGGTTAATCGGATATATCGTACAGTCCGCAATGTGAACATCGTGCGTCCGATTTTTCTCTCCTCTTCCGCGATTATTACAAAATGCAGCATACTGCGTAGAATCTCGGTTGTAATTCATTGCATCATCACGCATAATCCGTTGCATTGTAAGAACTGCGTCACCTTTTGAAAGTTCTCCGGCGGTTGCGTTCAGAATATCTGTCCATGATCCGAATGTATCGTCCTCAATCCATCCATCTGCCATCGAAAACACAATATAAGGTGATGGCGCCGTAACTTTCACTTTTTCCGGCAGGCGCAGAAGTTTTCCGTCGTTAATAATCCCCTGCAGAATGGAAAATATGTAAAATCTGGACACTTTGTCATTTTGAGAGGAATTCTCGAAGATCTCAGATTCCTGCAGGATTTCTTTCTTCGGTGCATAGAACATATTATCATTAGAGATATTGATTTTGTCTTCATCGGTCCATCCCATGTACAAGTTTTCTCCATCTTTTACGAGGATACCGATTGTCGATCCATGATATTTCTTATATCTCTCAAGCATATTGGCAAATATATCGCTCGTCTGGTATCTGACCCCAGATCTGCTTACCTTTACAAAGGAGACTGCCTTTTCTCCTGGGCAAAACAGTTCCCGAATGTCTTCCCGAGTTTTCAGAATATCTTCTACATATCTCAGTTCACGATTGTCTCCCTCCAGACCATAGACGGCAAGGGCTTTTCCCAATTCTTCATCAAGAAATCGCAGTTTTTGATGCACTACGACCGGCATATCTTCTGAGGCGCGCGCACCAGAAGTAAGTGTAGAAAATTCAACGACTTCCCCGGACAGACATCTTATTGCATAGATCTGTGTTTCAATAATGGTCAGCTGCTGCATCAGTTCTTCCATTTTTCGATCAAGCTCTTCTCTTTTCTGCGCTAATAAGTCGGTCTGTTTCTTATATTGTGCTTCCAGTTGCCGTTTATACTCAAGAAGCTTTTCTTCCTGCTCTTTTTTGAGCGCGTCGAGTTCATCTTTTTTTGCCTGCAATTCCTGCTTCTTTTCCAGAATACTATCTTTGATATTACTTGCAGAAATATCAGAAGCCAACATTGGTTCATTTTCTCCATGTATTCCATCTGCTGCAAGAAGCGAACTCATTGTAACATTATCATAATTGCGGAATACAGATACATCGAGAAATTTACACGGAAGTATCCAACCGTTCTCTATATTTGCACCGCAAATTACTGCAAAGCGGTTCTTTTCATCCAGATAAAGCAGAGAAAAGGATTGTCCCAAATTTTCATAGTAGCTTGCCGCGCTTATAAGATCATTAAAATTGTAGGATTGTTTGCATGTCCGTTCAAGATATTTGTAAAGCCCAGGAATTTCCGACTGCAAGTCATAAAAGCCAATTCTGCCAGATGGAAGTTCTCCGGGAGCCGTTGGCGCCCAGTTTTCATCAAGCCAATGTTTTGCTTCTTTTGATTCAAACCATTCTTTAATGACAGAGGTGTCTTTAATGGTTGCTTTTCCGATTACGGTAAGTTTTTTCATCTTACTCATCGCTCCTTCCATCACTTGGTGGTAATATTCGCAATGGGATAGTTAAGTCTCTCATATGCATCATTGATCCATGCGTCATATGCAAGCGGATCTTTTTTGCGAACTTCAGACATTATCGCCTCGTCCTTAAAAAATTTCGCAAGTTTTTCGTCGCAGAAAATAAGAGACAGCTGATGTGGATCAACTATTTTGTATTGTGTGATGGGCAGTTCCATGAGCGCAATAAGCAGTCCGGCAACATCCGAATAAGTTTCCGGCGTACCGGGCGCTGATTTTTTGCTGCTTAATCCGCAAAGCCAATCCATTGAAACGTTGCATTTTTTCGCAATTTTCAGTGCAGTGTCCGTGCCAGGGATTTGGTTTCCGCTTTCTATGCCTGATACGGTTGCCTGTGTTATGCCGAGAAATTTTGCAAACTCCACCTGTGACATATGCAAGCTCTTGCGAACTTCTTTTATTCGTGTTGAGATAGATTCATTCATTGGTTACTCCTTTTTAGCAATGGCTGTTTACCGCATAATTTCCGGAAAGTCCTGCACGGGATCTTCGTATACGCGGCTTGGCTTTAAGTTACATATAGTAATAGTAATTCCGGCATCGTGAAGCAGATCATATAATATGCTTGCGCATATATTATCATTCTCTGATGTCTTGGCAGAGCATTCACGAATTACATTTTCCACGGGTTGATCTTTCCACGGATTGTTTTCTGTATGATCTTCGGCGATCATATGGGTGATATCTGCTTTATTGACAGAAAAAATAATCCGACCTGTGTCAAACGTCAACATCTCTGATCTTTTATCCTTTGTCATAAAATCACGCCTTTCTGTATGCAGAAAAAGTTCTGGAAATTTCTGCGTTGCACCGGCTGATCACGTCGGCTGCAGTTACTTTTGGCATATTTTCCTTTGAAATGTTTGATCCACCGTATCCAAATCCTCTTTTTACAATTTTCATAATTCCGTTCTCCTTTACTTTATAAGTGAATTATACCATATAAATACCATTTAGTCAAGTACAGTACAACACGATTAGTTATTGCTGAACCGCTATCACACTACTGCTAAACAAAAAAGACCTGGCGATGCTTCGCCAGATCTTATGTGTCATTAGGAAATTAGAATGCGCTATAGATTGCGCGCTAATTCCATGAGTTTCTTTATGTTGGGATGAATCCAATGGTATACGCTTCGAGCATCCTTTTCGGAGAAATTGCTTTGCAGCATCATAAGCAAGTTGCCAGGATTGTCGATTCCATTCAAAATAGCTGCAATTTTCTTAGCCAGATCTTCGTTGGTCCCGTCATAGTCAGGAAGATCTTCTGTGCGTACAGCCATTTGCTTTATGAATATGACAAGGTTTTCATCTGACGTTGCAGCCATCGGCGGAGCAACCGGCTCCGGATCTTTTGGTTCTGAAGGCGTTGCCGCTTCTAGTGTGTGGCGAGAAGATTCAGAGGCTACATCGGAAATATTTGTGGATTCATCAGTTACCGGAGCGTTCATAGGGAAAGTAGATTTTGAAGAAGTTTTTCTTCGCGGTTTTCTAATGGTAGAGTCTGCGGATTTCCTTGCAGTTTTGCTCTTTTTTTCCGGCGGAGCGGAAAAGAGTTTTTTGATTTCGTCTGATACATCAATATCTGTTAAAAAGGAAAGTGCATCTTCATATTCGGAGCACAGCTTACCAATGTAAAAAGCCTTGACGTCGCTACATTCTGTTTCAAAGAATCTCATTTTGCTCCGGACGGCATTAAAATCGATCACCTTTGCAATAGGAATCATTGCATGAATCTTTGTGAAGATTACTATGCAGTCCTGCTCCTGTGTTGTTTTGAGCGTTTCTAAAGCTTTATCATCCAGTTTTTCCAATTCAGCTACATATACCATATATTAGAATACCTCCTGTTCAATTTTTATACCGATCTCTGCGTCTTGCCAATATTCATCGTATGTCATACAGAAATCATAACTGCCTAACTTAGCCTTTCTTCTGCATAACATATACGTTGGATACTTCCTTACAATAGTGACTTTGGTTTTTTCCTTTGCGCCTGTGTTTACAGTTATAACCTGTCCTTCCTTTACGGATGCTCTACAGGCAGCAAGGTTAAAACCCCTGTCGTCCGGATCTCTAGCTACGCTTCTGCTTCTCATAGATTTTCCTCCAACTCCTCATGTTCTTTATATCTGCCTACCAGTGCTAATTTTTCCGATTCCGTTAATTCATCTGCCAGCTTTTTAGCTTTTGCATACAGATCGGGCTTTGACAGAATCAGATCCACATAGTGATTATAACCTGATTGTTTTTCACCAATCAGATTGCCGGATCCCCGTAACTCCAGATCGGCTTCTGCAATTTCAAATCCATTTGTTGTTTGCGTCATCTTCACAAGTCGTGGATTCTGCTTCTCCATAGAAGAAAGAATACAATAGGATTTATAGCTGCTACGTCCAACGCGTCCTCTCAGCTGATGCAGGCTTGCAAGCCCGAAGTTTTCCGCCTGTTCGATGGCGATCACGGTTGCATTTGGTATATTTACTCCGACCTCAATCACGGTTGTAGACATCAAGATATTAAGTTTGTTTTTGGAAAAGGCTGTCATGATCTGTTCATTTTCTTCCTTGCTGCACTTGCCGGTTAGTACACCGATGGAGCGCCCCCTTGGTTCAAAGAATTTTTTATATTCTTCAATCATGCTTTCTACAGACAGCATTTTTTCATTTTCCTCAATTGCCGGGCATACAACATAGCACTGATGCCCCAGTGCAATTTGTTTTTCCATAAAATCGAATATAAGCTTCCGGTTGTTGCATATAGCGGTCTGTATCGGAATGCGCCCTTTTGGCATAGATTTTATCTGGATAATTTCTCGTGATTCTCCGTACACCGCGCCAGCAATTGTCCGCGGGATCGGTGTGGCACTCATAGATATAAAATGTATGCCTCGATTAGCTTCTCTCACAAAGCTTTCTTTCTGCTTTGTCCCGAAAATGTGTTCTTCATCTATAACTACCAGCCCAAGATTTTTATACTCATAGTTTAGACAGCTATGTGTCCCTACAATAATATTTGCTTCTCCAGATGAGATCAGCTTTTGCGCCTCCCGTTTTTCTTTTGCGGTCATGCCGGCACGCAAGAAAACAACCGTGTAGCCCATTTTTTCAGCATATGAATAGACCTCTTTATAATGCTGCACTGCCAGAACCTTTTTAGGAGCCATTAAAACTGCCTGGTACCCATTTTCAGCGCATAAAAACATTGCGATTATGGCGACGATTGTTTTTCCACAGCTAACGTCGCCCTGGATCAAAGCGTTGATCCGGTTGCGGGCATGCATTATAGAATCAACAGCTGATTGCTGATCCGGTGTCAATTCATACGGAAGATTCTGTATAAACGCTTCTGTTGATGCATGTTTATCCCATTTTATATCAGATTCCGTTACAGTTTCTGTTTCTCTCATTCGCAAAGCAAAATAAAGCAAGTCATCCAGAGCAAGCCTGTTCTTTGCCAACTGGATTTCTTCAAATGATTTTGGAAAGTGAAGCGCGGTTACGGCATCTTTATATCCCATGCTGATGTTCCGGGATGCATTTTCATAAGGCTCTGTTACCTGCGTAAGTAGCGTTTTTAAGACCTGTGCATAGTTTTCTGCAGAAACACCGGATATTTTACGCTCTACAGCTTCAATTCTTGGCGTGAACTCTGTTTCCGCGCACAGAGAAACGGGATTTTTTACGGAATATCCATATTGTTCGGAAAAAGCGACCATGCCGCAAACAACCACGTCCATATTTTCATATTTTGGCAGTTCCCGAAAACCATAATAATTTCCAAACCAAAAAAATGAAAAAGGTGTTTCTGTCTTTTTATCTATCATTTCGCCCTGAATATACTTCTTGCCGTATTCTCCTTTCATGCGGACACTGATCAGCCTCCCCCGAATGGCGCATACTATGTCATGCGGAGCGCTTTGAATATCATACAGTGTTGTGAGATCATAATATTTTTTCGGAAAAAACCGAACAAAATCATCGGTTGTATATATGTTTTTTTTAAGCAAAGCGTTTGCTGTACGCTTTGAAACTACACTTGATATGTACATTTTCCCGCCCCGCCTTTCTGCGTTTAATCAAGATATAAGTGAATTATACCACATATACACCAATGTGTAAAGTAACTGGAGAATAAAAAAAGGATGCACCAATGTAGTGCATCCCAAAATAAATTTGATACTTGAGCATGGTTACTCTTCCGGTACAAAAACAATGATTGTTTTTTTCTCACCATCATAGCTTCCTGCTTTTGTTTTGCAATTTGGGTAGTCCGTCTTATAATCTTTGTAAGACATCTCCACCTCTTTGCAACCTATGCTGTCTTCGATTGCTTTTTGCTCTTTATAGCAATTGCCGCAAACGCCGCGTTTTTCAAAAAAGTCAATTTTCCGGGCGCGATCTGCAGATTTTCCAAAAAGCTGAACGGTTTGCGTATGCCCGCAACTGAATGTCACATCATATTTCATAGATATTTACCTCCTGATTTTCTGGTTGATATTTCGGTTTTTGGGTTCCTTACGCCAAAAACTGCAAATTGAGTACCTGTTTTGGCGATAATTCCTTAAGCTCAGAAAGGGCAGATCGAGACAGTTTTTTGCTGACTTTTTTACGATAGGCTTCTAATTCAGCAAATGACGCTGCAGCTTTTTCCTGATCTTCTCTCCTGATGTCATCAAGAAGCAGTGCTCCGTTGAGGCATATAACTTTAATTGGGTTACCCATGAAGATGACTTCTTTCACATACGTCGGCTCTTCGCCCATTGCTCTGCCGAGATGGTTTTCAAGAAGATAATCGCCGACTGCTGTAACATCAATAGCGGTACTGGGTAACTGTTTGAGATTCCCCAGCATTTCCTGGGTATAGCAAATTTTAACAACGCCGTATTCTTCGTTATAGACATAGATGCTCTCATAATTGATAGAACCATAATATTCAGTCTCAATCATAATAAATCGAGAATCAATGATTGTAAATCTTTTTAATTTGTAGCGCACACTGGTCATTTCTTTGACCAAAGCCACACCAGCCACTTTCTTTTGCATCTCTGCATCAAGGGCTTTTGCTGCATGTTGCAGTGCGGATGATTTAAGACTGTCATAATCATCTGCATCCGGAAACTGGGACGCATCATACAGCTTTCGCATGTTATAATGCCGTTTTTCATCCGAATACATCATGAGCGGCTTAACATCATTATTCTGATCCATGTATTTTATTTGCGTATACATGGCGTCGGTAACAAATATAATATAAGAACACCCGATTTTCTTTACTTTGAAAGAATCAATTCTCTCATACGAAAACATCTTGGTTTCAAAAAGTTCCCGGCAAAGCATGGTGGAAACATACTCGACAGATGGTTCCTTGGTATCAACCGGGTTTCCGGTTACAAAGGCATAATTGCCCTTATCAATGGTGACTGTACAATTGTATAGCCCTTCAGATGCTATTGAGCTATTCCTGTCCGGGAAGTAAAAAAGCCCGTCCCTGTTTGCCACTAAACCTTTATCGCCTTTTACAAATAATAACCTCATTTATTTTTTTCCTCCTTTTTTTTGATTCAATCATACTGGACCCATGCGAGTCCGTTATCTTCCCTGCCGCTTATGTTTTAGGAAATGCCATAGAGCATTTCATCTATCTCCAGGCAGGTATTTAATAGCAATCGCTGTGATATAGGTATATAGATCCTGTTCTCGTTTAACCACTGTTTCTGGGGCTTGCTTAAAGGACGAATATTATGCAAATTATCGTCAACAAATCCCACAAAATCCGTCTTCAGAACAATCCAGCCTAACCGACATAGTTTATCAACTGGATTGATGTCCTGCGTTTTATACAGTTCGCCCAACAATTGATTTGCTAACTTGAAATGTCCGAATGGCAGACACTCATAGAATTTTCCGCTCGGGGAGACAAAGCCTAATATAAGCTTTTCGTTATTCATAAAATTGTTTACCCCTCCTATAGATACTGGTATAATTGCTGCTCTTCGCGGGTAATCGCCCGGTTTGTAATTGGTTTCTGTTCATCTTTAGCCGATCCATCGCATCCATATAGGCACTTGCTGTAGTCACAACTTTCGCACAGACTGCATGGAGCCAACGGTTTGCCACATGACGGGCAGGCAGTAACGCCTTTTGCAAATATTACCTGCTCACTATCACACCAGGGGCAATGCTCGATGGTATAATCATTGATGTTGTACTGTTTTGCCATAAATTTGCCTCGCTTTCTCCCTTTTAAGGGTAAAAAAATAGGAACAGACCGCGGTCCGTTCCTATTTTGGTTGATTATTATTTTTGTTTACATAGTGAATTATACCATGACTATCCACCAAGATCAACTCTAAATCATGGGGTTTTTCACATACCCTTCATTTTTACAATAATTTGCCGGGTTGTTTTAATCATCGAATGGAGAATTATACACGTTCCTGAGTTGCCTTATTCATAATGTAATCAATCATCATTTCTTCAATATCCATACTAATCACTCCCATCTAAATCGCCGTTTCATGTTACTCATTGCCTATTTTCACTAACAATGAACAAAATCAAATTCTTTATTCTTATCGCCCTTTGTCAATTTGATATACAGTGTGTACCCATCTTCAAGTTTATCGCATTGCCAACCTGATGCGATAAGGTCTATTATTTCTCTCAGTTCTTCATATGTAATACTATATTCGTTCATTATTCTCATCCTTTCTGAAATCATCGTTTGATTGGTTGTAAATCAACCACCATTTTCGACTGATTTGTATTCCACCACTAAATCTTCATCAGTTATAATATGAAGGTATTTTGCATATAATTCACACAAAGCTTCTTCTGTTAAATTCTTTTCCTTATCTGACATATTTTTCAACTGCCAAGGATAGATTGGTGGATAAATCAAATATGCTGCACCATTAAAATCAATAGACACATATAACTCTATTCCTTCTACTTCTTTAATGACTTCATACATAATTTCTGCAAGTCCACCATATTTATTTTTGCCACAATTTTCAACGTAAGATTCCAAAATATCATATGTTTCCGTTATCTGTCCATCGCAAAAAACATCTATATATTTTTTGACTCTCTCATACAAACCTGGTGCTAACTGAATCAGTTTCATCAGCTTAACCAAGCTGATTTCTTCTTTTAAATCATCGGTACAAATACCATATCCATAATCATGCCTTGTGTTATAACTCATATTTTTACCTACCTTTCTAATTCTTCTAAAGAAACTCTTGGTTCACCCTAACGCTTCCATTGAAAAGCCATATCTTTCCTCAAATTCTTCGTCATCATATCCATCTAACAAATCTTGAATTCCCCTGAAACAATTCAAGTTGCCACATAACTTCACGCATGTTATAGAGTGTTCGCGTGATTCCGTTTATGGCGATCATATAATCGTTTCGAGTTCCGGGTTTCCAGTTCTTCTTGCTACAACGCTTGCATTTGTATGCATCTGTGTTGACTGTCACTTTGAATTTTGCCATAATTTGCCTCGCTTTCTCCCTCTTGAGGGTACAAAAAAAGAGCAGGCGGCTACCTACTCTTTTTCGTTTGATTATAATTTTTTGTTTACATTGTGAATTATACCACATGTTCGCGCGATTTTCAACTGTTAATCTACCCACCATTTTCCAAAAGCAGCAACAAATTCTTCGCGGGATCCGTAGTGTTCTAACCAGTAGTCCTGGCAAAGTTTTTTTAACTTGTAATCCAAGCTTCTGTCGAAGTGGACACCGTAGTCAGCCATATCATGCCAGTCAGCCCGGAGTGGAACCAAGAATCCGTATTTTTCGGAATTGGCTTTATTGCTTCCACCGAAAATGTGATGTATATGTATGTTATTTACATCGTTGCTTATATAGCAGCGATGCAGATCCTGTGTCAATATACTGTAATATTGACTGCGGTTGGTCGCTTTGGGCTTATAGCGGTATTGCTTTTTCTCTCCGGCGGCAACTTTGGCAGCATAAGAAGCACGAAAATTTGTTTTGGTTTTTAGCGTGGATCTGCTTTGCAATGGCTTGTATTCTTTCTCGCCGGAAGCAATTTTTCTGGCGTAACTGTCTCTTAAACTTGTACGTTTGATTGTAGATCTCCTCCTTTAGATACGTGAATTACACCACACATATACGCGAAAAATGGAAAAAAATATATGGGAAACCATTTGGAATTTCCCATATATGTCTGTAATGCCGTATTTCGCCATATATCAAACATTATTGTGTCAGCAATAAAATGTTCGTCTGTTACAATAAAATTTCAATAGCAGGCAGAATACGAGGTCGTGCTTATTATAATGAAAAGTATTGATGCGGTATAGTTCACAAAAAGCGTTAGCGGTAACCTGTAATTCGATAACAAGCTGTTTCCGATGTGGATTCGTACCGGTTTCCGCACTCCAGCATGTATTCTTTGCAGCCATTCGGAACGGCATAATAGCAATACAGGTCTGTTTTACTATCCCAGTCATAAATAATGTCATATGTTCTTGTGGTGCAAGATACCCCACGATAAACCAGGCGTTCTCCGTCCAATCCCTCAATCTTGATGTTGGTATATAAATCATTTTGAGATTGAGACAGGCTATACTTTACAACGTGCCACGAATATCCTTTTGGAGCATCTGCATATTCATACATAGATTCTCCAGAGGCACAGTAATCTTTGATAATGCGGATAGCATCTTCTCCTGTATACAGCTGCTCAATGGTAATATCTCCACTTGAGAGCGAATTTTCGGAATCCTTATCATATGCGAAATAGGTTCCGGTCATTCCAATGGATAATAAGTGGTAAATGTCTGAGTATTTGCTTTCGACGGCACCTTGGTTGTTTCCGACATCCAATCCGGTCTTTTTTCCTGTTGTAGCTATAGCCGGCTGATCTTTGATATCTGTTGCTTCGGTTTCGCTTGCTTCTTCCGCCGGAAGCTCGGTAGCCGCAATGATTTCTACAGTTTCCGTATTTTCTATGGTTTCTGTTTCTACCGGCAGTTCGGTCGGATCTGATACACTCTCCGTGTCTTCTGTAGCAGAAAGCGATTCTGTTGATTCTGCATTCTGCTCGCTCGACGATTCAGTTGGCAAGGTTGCAGAGGATTCGGCATTGAGTTCGGTATCTGATACGGTTGATTCCGATTCTTCTGTATCACCCGCAGAAGACAATGTTGCTGCCGTTTCTGTAAGAGTCAAAGATTTTGCGATGTGTTCGACGATGGACTTTGCGTTTGAGTCCAGCTCCGAATAGCTTTCGCCTCTTACGCCAACAAACATAGAGCATTCGTAATCTCCCGTGGACACGTAAGCGAATTGTCCAACAAATACACCATATACTTCTGTGGTGACAGATACATCCCCCTTTACGGTAGCCAGCAATTTGTAGGACTCGCCCTTTTCCTCAGTTTCATATGAAATTTTTTTATCTTCTGCACTAAACCAGATCCCGTCTAATGAATTTTGGGTGATCGCGGCTTCCATATCTGTAGCATCCTGCAATCTGTAGCCAGTCTGATTTTCGACAGCAACAACGACCTGTCCGATATTAAACAGCAAATATGTATTTTCCCCGTCTTTATACAGATATGTATTGCTGCTGTAATCTTCATCTTTTGAGATGTTAGTGATTGCGGTTGCCTGTGCAAGGAAGTTTTCCGGCATATCAAATTCAACACCATCAACAGATGTTACGATGGTATAATTATCCTGGTGCTTTTCATAAAGAGTGTTACCGCACCCGCAGCAAACCGTCATGATAAGTGCCATTGTTAATATGGCAATCCTTTTAAAGTTAGTCATGCAATGTCTCCTTTCTTTGAACGTCTAAACGTTTAGTTTTTTACCCAGTTTTTCAAAAAATGCAAGCGAATGATCCAGCTGCTCGTCTGTTAAGTCCGAAACATATAGTCTAACCAATTCTACCAGACGGTCTTCTTTTGGCTGCCGATCAAATGCATGATTTGCGGTGCTTGATATAAATGTTATAAGGTCTTCATATTTTTGAGCGTCTTCATCTGACAATTCTTCGTTTGCAACATCGGGCGGCATTAGGCGAACAATACCGTGCTTTTCATGTATCTGTGCTCGTGTCATTTTTTGATTCTCCAATCCATACAATCTAATATTTTGGTTCCTGCTGTTTTTACATCTAGGAACGCGTTATACCCAAAAAAAATTGATCAATACGATAAAAATGCCTACCGCACCTCCGATAATATAATGACGCATTTCAAAGAACGAATCTTTTAAAGACTTCTCTTTTTCTTTGAGTGCTTTTATTACAAGAATCCATAATCCTACTAGGGTTGAAAAACTCACAGCCCAAATTTTTAAAAATGGGTTCACCGGATCAAACAGCGGCTTGCACATCTTTATCATCACAAAAAAGCCAGCGGTAAAGACGAACATCTTACATATTCTATCTAAATTCTCCTGATATAATAATTCTTCCGCTTTTTTTTCATCTTCACTTTTCTCACCTTCATTTTTCCGTTTTTCTTTCTGGAATTCTGATGTCCATAATATAATGTTAATAGTTATCAATATCACTATTAACATTACAAATCCCAAAAGTCCCTCCAAAGTACCCAAGATCTTCTCCTCCTTATATAAGTGAATTATACCATAAAAATACCAAAAAGTCAATTTTAATAAGGGAGACCACTAGCCAGTTCCCATAATACAATGTTAATGATTATCAATATTTGACATTATAATGATCAATACTACAGAGACAAAAATGCCTACCGTTATTCCAATAATAAGAGGAGATATTTCTAAGAATGAGCATTTTAAAGTATAAGAGATTCCCATTGCAGCCAATGGCTGCCATACATACTTGTCAGCCAGTCCCATGGTTAAGCCTAGAATCACAGCGACTGCCATTAAAGTAAGAGGCAGATATACGCAAAGCCATACAAACAGCTGAAAAAACTCAGAATATCTAAGTTCTTCAAGAATGTTGATTATAATATGGCATCTTTTTGGGGGAAGTTTTTGTTCGTCCGGCTGGCTCGCTAAAATATCTTTTGCCATTTTATGTGTGTATTTAGCAAGCGCCTCTGCTTTATCTGTAACCATGTCATCTTGTCCGCTAATACGGAGTCGCTCCAGATCATTTGTAATTTTCTTAATGGCTCTGTCTTTTCTTTTCATTTAATTGCTCCCTTTTTTACCTATTGCAAGTGAATTATACCATAAAAATACCTTACGGTCAATTCAAAAGAAAAAGGGAGAACCCAGCTCTTAGCTGGCGTTCTCCCTTACCTCACGTTCTATTCGGATGATACTTCCCTGGCTGTTTAGATTATATAGATAATCGTCAAGCCCATTAAAATTCTCGGAAGTAACAAACTTTCGTATGTTCTCCCCCATTTGCGGATTTTCCGCAATAAGCCTATTGACATCCTCCAGCTTTAAATGTGGTTCCTTGATCACAATTAGGTTCACATAGTTTCGCAGCGTTTCATTTGCTCTTGCAAACAGTGAAGACAACTGGGATCTGTAGGCTACCCTTTGTTCTGGCGTCATCTGCCGGACGTTTCGGTAATATTTACCAAAAAGTTGAATTACTTCATTGCGCAAAAGATCTTCCCGATCTTCAACAACAGGTTCCATTACGTCCATTCTGATCCCTCCATTTCGGGTACACTTGCATACTTTGCTGCAATTGAATTGCATGAGCCGATTCCGAAACAATCCGTTAAGAACTCCAGTTCCTCATTTTTTAATCTGGCGAAATCCTTCTGAGCCGCCTCGTTCTGTGATTTGTTGTAATTTGCCATAGCCATTCCCTCGCTTTCTTCCCTTTGATGGGACAACAAAAGGGCAGGCGGATTTACCGCTTGCCCTTAATGATTTGAATAGTTTACTGTTTATAAGTGTATAATACCACACCTATTCGATCCGCGCAACGTATTTTTAGTATCTTATCACAATTTCATTAACTTGCCAAGTATGGGTTATCTTTCAAGCGATAATCGCAACCCATTGCCAATAAAAACTGCTGATATCTAAAAATATCGTCTTTATTCAAAGAAAAATCTACTTCTAATCCACAGTTGTATGCGGTAGGCATTTTTAAAGTAACCTCATCTTCGATATCGAAGTCTTCTCCATCGCCGTCGTTCCAGCCGCCGGTTGTCATTTCTACTACAATTTCATTCCATGTGTAATCCCTACGAATTTCCCCAATGCTAACTGGGTGGAAAATTTCCGTAAGAATATACTTGATCTCATCGTCCGTTAGATCTAAGAATTCTCTATATTTCATGATATCTGTCCTTCAATCTTGATTATAGATTTTCTAAATACTTTTGTCTGAATTTGCTGCCAGCATCACAAATATAACCATATGTATCATGGACTATATCATTATACTCTCCTCCGTCTTCCCGGCAGCATTTTCCATTTCTTTCTTTTTAGCTTTTTATTTTACCCTTTGCTTTCTGCAATAGCCACACAAATTTACTGCTTTCTTCCGGCGTGAGATTTTCCGAAAAAATAATATCATTAGTCCATACAAGCCCCTGTTCTAGTTCTGCATAACATGGCTCGATTGTATCTTCATCAACAGGATAGGCAGTATTTTCATCATTGTCCTTCATGATATGATACTGTCCACACATTTTTGTAAGGAATCCTTGTATTTCTTCACCATTATCAATCCTTTTTGCTTTGTGATGTAAAATCATAGTTATTCACCTTCCTTGTATCTTAAGGTTATGGATTTCATTTGAACAGGCTTCCTTGAGATCATCATTTCTAGTCAAACAAATACCAATGTTTTGTACCTGTAATGCAATTATAGTCTTCCCACATGTCGCAGCTTATGCTGTTTTGGTTGAACCCTACCGCTATACAGTCTTTGTCGTTTTCTGATTTTTTTAATATCTCGTTTTGCTCGTTTAATGACAAATTATCATCCCGCTTGGCAAATTCCTCATATGCATCAATTACTTTTCTTATATCTTCTTTTTTAATTAACACAAAATCATATGTGGATCCCAACACAATTTTTTCAGTGTCAGTTAATCTGTCATCCCAGATTAAATTCCATGTTTCCTGTTCTAATTTAGGATCCAAGTAGCTAAAATCACGTCAGAGATATTTTTGGGATAATATGCTCCATATTATCCAAGATCCTCTTGAAGCATTTTTTACACGTCCTGCCGAACTGGGATTACCCTTTTTATCGAACTTTATAACTTCCGTATAACTCATAATCACATTTTCCCCCTTATTCTTGGAATGAATCCAATTTCCGCCTCTGCAAACCATCTGTCTGCTATTGTGCGTGTTAATTCAATTTGAAGCATAAGCACTGTATTCGCTCCAAAATCCTTTTCATATTCTTTTTTAATTTTTCCTAATTCATTATTTTCAGAAAATCCAGCGCTCTTTTCCGCATTTAGAAATTGACAATATAACACAGACAACTCCTCATTTGTTTTTTTCTCAAATACATTTACATGCATAATATTTGTTCTCCATTTCTATCAACTCGAAAGCTAAAATTCATTTGCTGTTAGTTTGTCCGGATACCCTATTTTGACAGCCTGATTCACTGGATATTATTTATACCGAAGATCACTGTGGACTTCACTGGCAGGAAAACATCTTCTCTTTTTTGATCATATGTGAATTATACCATAAATACACGCCTCGGTCAACTTGTTTAGAAAAAAGAGAGCGGAAGATTGTTCTCCCGCTCTTACAGATTATTCCTCGATTATTACAACTTCATCCGTAAAGGCACCTTCGTTCGCCTGATAATTTACCTCTTTTATCTCTGTATCCAGATAATGATATATCGTGACGGTGTATGTTCCTGCTTTTAAGTAGCTATAGTCTACAGATAGTAAGTGATTTTTGGCGTCAACATCCATATTTTCTGATGTCCCGTCCTCATATGTGACTATGCCCCATATGGTTCCATCTCCGTCATAGGTGGCAAAAAATTCAATTTCCTGGTCATCTTCATCAAAGGTAAATGTGGTGTCTTCCGCAATAGTATCGGCTTCTTTAATGGTACTTTCATATGAAATGGAGACAGAAACAGATTGTGGCTTAATGTTAATGGTCCAATTCCCTGCCATAACTTCTGCCATTTCAATGCTTGCAACGCCATCTTCGGCGACCATCTCATACATTGTATCGTCTGGCGCAATGAGTATCGCCTGCATTTTTTCGTCCGGGCATTCATTTGTGTCATATGTCACGGAAAACAAAATATTGGTGGTCTTTTCCTTTACAGTTATTCGATATTGCTGTGAGTTTGCCTTTAATTTTTCAACTTCTGATACTTGTGACACAGTGTTCATATCGCAGCTCGCATCGTCGCCCGTTCCTTTTTCATAGTCGTAATACTTGAACAAGCCGTCATCTATTGAGTAATACCCGCTTGGAATACCCTGTGGCAAGGAAATGGACATGTACCCGTTCTTAGTGTCCGTTGCTGGATCCGTTGTATAAGACTCCAGATATTCAAGCATAATGTTGTCGGCAGTAAGGTTTGCTTCCTTATATGCGCTTCCGACATAGTAGGCGATCTGATACACTCCGTTTTCTTCCAAATTGGTAACGACTCCATAATCGCTTACCATTGATTCTGTTACCGGAGTGCCATTGATCGACACTAAGCGGATTTCATTGGATTTTGCTGTGTAAAACAAATTGTATGCAGCTGAATCTTTAACCAAATTGCTTTGCGGGAAGGAAATATAGCCATCACTGTTATAGGTCCCGCCATACATACCAAAAGAATATCCGATATATTTGTACCTTTTCAATTCCTGAGAATCAATTTCAGATTTTACGCTTGGAATAGCAATGATACTGGTTGAATATGCCGACGGAATCATATCAAAATCTTTCGTTAGACTGATAATTTTATTGTTCTCTTTTGCCTTATATGGAAGATAGAAATATGCACCCTCTTTCACATAATAGGTTTCATTTTCAAGATCTTTTTGCTCTACTGCCGTTACCTTGTAGACATCATCCTTATTTACAAATAAATCTTTTTTGCTGCATCCGCTGAACATCATAGCGCATATAAGTGCCGTGACACTAAGTACCAAATTGAGTCTTTTCATTTTTTGCCTTCGCTTCCTCTCTGCTCTTTCTCAGATACATTCGTATAGTAGAGCAACTGCAGCCATACTTTTCTGCAAGCTGTCGGTAGCTTACATGTGCAGTCCCCTTTTTATTATAATCTTCAACAATCGCGTTGCGAATTTCCTCGGAATACTTCTCCGTTCCCCATTTTTTACCCTTGAAATAATCGGTTCTTGTTTGCAGTACCAAGTTATTGAACGCAATGTTTCGTTCGTTTCCATCTTTAAATGACAAGATATACTCTTTCAATCCGTTTGTCATATTGTGCGGATCCGTAAGCTGTACGCCAGTTATGGCTTCGTATACGACTCTACCAGCCTTATAGATATGCTTTTTCCCATCTACCCGTATCATTACGGTACCGCGAGCACTAATAATAAGTTCTTTCCCCTTTGCATTAAAAATCTTGCCGTCTTTTGTAACTGTGTTGCCATAGTAACTATATGTCTTTTTCTCCATAAATTTTCTCCATTGCACTACACGTTTTCATTGCCAGAGCGTATAATGTTTGTCTTTCAGTTTCATTTAACGGCATTTCATTTCTCATGATATTGCATAACTGATCCGGTAATATGTTTTGTGCTGCAGCCAGGTCAAGAACGGAAATTGCCTCTTCATGGCTATATGCTTTTTTATACTCTCTCTTACCGGTTAAAGCTTCATATACATCTGCCATCGACACCACACTTATTTCTGGAGGTATCGTGCTTACGCCAAACGGATATCCGCTTCCATTCATTCGCTCGTGATGATATAAAGCAATTTCTACTACTTCTTTTCGTATGTTGTTGTCTGCATTCAATATTTGTGCGCCATACAGTGGATGTTTATTGATGAGTTCTCTTTCCCCGGCTGTAAGGCGTCCATTTTTGTTGATCACACTATATGGAATTCTCGATTTCCCTATATCATGAAGTAAGGCGCCTTGTATAATAATACTCTCCGCCACATCCAAGTTAAGGTTCTCAAATATCCAAAGGGCATAATATGCGGTGCAAATACTGTGTACGCATGTGTTGTGATGCGTCTTGTCTAGCCGTTGCAAATATTTTGCCACATCGGTTGTAATTCCGTTTAGCAGTTGATCCTTTCTCTTTTGATTCAAGATTTTTCCTCTTACTGAAGGTATACGCAATCATGAGGATACGCGCCCTCTTTTGCGCAGTCCGATAAAGTTCCTGTGTCCGTGCTGCCTGCCGCGTCAGGGCAGTCACTCGAATGATAATATATGCTTCCATCAGCGTCCTCTTTGATGTAATATAATTTGTCTTCTGACAGATCTGACGCTGTGAATGCAAATATATCCGTATAATTTCTATACGTTAGCGTTTGAGTTCCCTGTGACAATGCAATCACGCATGGCATGTCCATGACACCAACCTCATCGTTATCATATGCACTGTTGATCGTGATAAGGTAATTGGCATTATAGGTATTAAACCATGTATTCTTTGTGTTTGCATAATAATTGACCTGCTCATTCATGATCGAGGCTATGGTAATATTGCGCTCTTCCTTAAACAGTTCCGGATCACTCATGAAGCTTAACGCCTCCGGATTGCCTAATGACGCATAGATGTCTCCGTAATATCCGCTGCATGTTGATTGTTCATGGTACACCGTGACATCCTCGTCCAGTCTGAAATTTACAACATAGTCTCCATATGTTTCTGTCCATGTATTTAAGCTGGTCATTTCTTCCTTGCTTTCGGTATTGCCATTTTCATTTTGAAATGAATTTTGGTACTCCATGTAATAGCCGTTCCAATCGACAATGAAAGTCGTGGATAAATGATATTTGTTCGTTACCTTTTTATCTTCGGTGATCGTATTGTTATTCTTACCGTAAATATTTTGCAGAGCTGCAACAGCTGACCAGCGGACATTTTCATCACCGTAAACTAACACTTTCCCTTTTTCCCCAACATTCAACGCACTATCCGTGCTGGCAAGCAAAGTTTGTTCTTCTTTCAAATTGGAATTGTTTGTATCTATTACCTGGTCAACATAAAGTCCAAACCCAAAGAACAATAGGATAAAGATTGCAATGAACAAAATTGCACTATGTGTGATCTTCATATATCAACCCCCATTTGCACCTACAGTCCCGCTGTATGTTGTAACGAGGGTGCCGGCATCTGTCCTGGAACCAAACATCCACGAGAGCACATTTGATGCTATACTAGCGTTTTTTCGTGTGACTGTTATAGTAATCGTATCTCCTATGTTCATAGGATAGTCATAATTTTCTGTGGCACTCATATCATACATGTACTCCAGAATCTTATCATTTGGTGTCGTACTCCAATCTTTCATGACATCACCGGTGTCTGTAGGAAACGCCACGGCAGAATCATAAGATAAGGAAACATCATATGATCCGGTCCGGCAGATGTGTTCGTATGTTTTCTGGTAATTATCAGCAGAAATTTTCCCGGTTGTTCTACATTCATCCACAAAACTGACAGCCATGTCCGAAACGTAAGAGGTAGACACCGCATCCACACGCATAAGTATCAGCATTACCGCAATGATGATTCCCATGAAATACATGAAATATGAAAACATATCTCCAAATATATCTTTAGGCATAAAAATCCCTCACTGTTTTTCATAAATTATTTGAGTCACATTTCCGCTTGTATCACGAACATATTTTCGCAGATATGTGGCATCAACATTGACCACGTTTTCTGAAAGTAAGATTGTTGGGTCATCGTTTCTTGCATATAGCAGCAAATTTTTGTCATCATACATTTCAGTATTTAGATCATGCAGTCGATTTCCCTTTATAACAATGTTCATAGATATATCATTAAGCACATCGGTATAGACCTGCTTACCGCTGATTTCGCCATCGTATACAATCTTCCCATCAACGACATATCCGTTGTACATCGTGTTTTCCGGCATCGTTTTGGAAACCGTCGTGTTATAATAGCACGCATCCTGCACGCCAGAGGTGTAATTATACAAGCTTACCAGAAAAGTGAATATTGCCGTTACCGACATTGCAAAGAGTATGGTATTCACCGAAATAAGTAGAAAATCTTTAATTTTCCCTTTCATAATTGCAATCTCCTTTTGAGGTAAAACAGTCTGCACGTTGTTATCGGCAAAGTGCAGACTGCAGGTTCCTTATTCGACCGTAAATCGGATGCCGACAATACCCTGATCTCCTCGTACAATTTCACCATAGTAAGATGTATTTGGATTGATATAGTAGGCAACGTCGGTCTTCTTGTTCATTTTTCGCAGAACGGTGTCGTTTGTTGAGAGCAAAGTGCCGTTCAGAGTGGTTGATCCATCGGCGTAATTTACAGATTGCGTGGAGCCGCCGGCTGACACATAAGAAACCCAGATATTTTCATCGCCAACGAATTCCTTGATGGCACTTTGCACCTGCGCCCCTTTTACGCTACCTTCATATTTTGTATACACTGTCTCCAGCGCTGAATCGCCTGTTTTGGAAGTTTCCTCCATGCCTCTTGTATAATAATACTTTCCGACGGCAATTCCGGCAAAAATAAATCCGATAAATACTAACGTTACAATAACACCTACTCCACTTTCAAAAAATTCTGAGATTTTATCTTTCATTGTATTTTTTCCTCCTTATGTGTTAAAACAACTGATTCAGTTCAGTCATCATATTGGCAGCGTATATTATGACTGGGACTACCAGACATAACGCTGCAGTTGTTGCAAAAGGGATAAACGATATGATTCCAGCCAGGTTGGCGTTACTCTCCAGGCGCTCATTCATTTTCTCTTTGCGGTCCTCTTTGTTATAGTTTTTATCTGCTTCGATCTCTGAAAAAGCGTCTGCGACACCACATTTATCAATTGCCAGTAAGTTATCAATAAAATTGACAAACGGTTCGTAGGTCGCCTGATCCTGCATTTTCCTTAAAGCATATTGTTCACCTTGCCGTAAGTTGATGCGACATTCCGCGATGTCTTCGCGGAAACAGAATGAGAAGCGCTCCATCCACTCCAGTATTCCCTCTGTAGTCATGCCACTCATATGCATCAACACAAGCATAAGGCTTTGAAACTGCATGACCTCATCCGCTTTCCGGTTTTCAATGACATTTTTCTTAACCATCATGAACAGGTCCGGAATATGGCATGTGACGAATCCAATTAGTAGAGCGATAAATATGTACCAGAATTTAAAGTATGTATGATAATACTTGTCCATCTGCTTTGTAACATAATCTGCGACCTCCTGCGCATATGTTTCGTTCTTTATCTCCGAATGCTGCAGGATATCATTTTTTAAAGTTTCGCTGTCTACCTTGGCTTCCGTGAGGGAGAAATACAGTTTGTTATTCGCATACGATTCTGCTGTTTCCTGCATGAGGTCTCGGTAGCTGTCACTTGGAACGACACTATCTGTAAAGCCAGAAGAAAAGTCATGCAAATAACTTGCCTTTTGACTGATATCGGATACAAACAATATCCCGATAGTGAGCAATGTTGCACCGACAAAATACATTGTTTTTTTGAATAGGTACACGCGAACACCGGAATAGTCTCCCATTGCCTGTAGGTCATCGTTGATTTTTTCATACTTCACATAATTGCTGTTTATGATGTTGGCAATAAAATCATCCAGCGGCTTTACCTTATCAAGAATGCGGGAATATACATTCTCTCCTCGCTCCACAACGATATCCCGGTCTTTCAACAGCTCAATAATCTTGTAAACAACATATGCGATTGCAAAAATTGTCACCATTGCCACAACACCATAAATTCCGTTATAGTATTGCCCTAATTCAGGCATTCTTGTTTTTGCCCAATTTTCAAAAGGCTTTACTGCAACAACTGGCGCCAATGCAATAAAGGATAATCCCTTGAACAGATTTTTTCTGCGCCGGTTTTCAAGCAAAAAATTGCTGATGTCATCCTTCAAATGGTTTGTGTCTTCAATAAACACCGAATTTCCGTTTTCCAGCGTTTTATCCCCATTTTCTTTTATAGATGCGCAAATTGATAAGAATTCCGTGAAAAACTTATTCGGGGATGAGGCAATGTATTTATCCATTTCAAGCTTTATCTCTGTACTTGTGAGAATGTCATATAACGTTTTGAAATGAAGACTTATCTCAAAAGGCAGATCATTTATCGTTTTCAGCAGCGCCACATCAACGATTGGAACGTCCCTGTAGTGATGCCTCACTTTTTCCAACGCATCGCGGAACTGAAGCATGACCAACTCTTCCATTTTGTCCAGTCTCTTATCTATAACGGAACTAACTGCAACAAAACAAATAAGAAGCCCGGCACAAGTAAACAGCAAATCTCCTTTGCCAAGAAGAAATGTAAGTATAATGCCTGCGACAAACAAATATGTACCCTTTTTTAAAAGAGTACCAACCTCTGTTTCCACAGAAAAATCGTCTGCCGGATAGTAAAGGACTACTCTGGAATGCACTTTCCCATATACTTTATTAAGTGGCGGATATTTGAATATCCGAACAATGCGGCTGATACGTGTGTTTCCGGTTTCTCTTACCGCAATATCGCCGATTTCAGCTTTCTTTTTCTTCTTTTTTTTGAGCCATGTAGCAATTACAGCAACGACAACAATGGCGAACGCAACAAGCAAAATCCAATTCTGGCGAAAAAAACTTATGATGCTTGTTGTAACTTCTGTTGTACCCACTCTCTCACCTCCTCGGCATCATCACCCTTTTCCGATACCAAAGCCAACATCTTCATATCGTTCTCAAAAACGGCAATTTCATCGTATTGTAACTTTGACTTAATTTCTTCCAGCATTCTTTCAGTCGGAAGATTTACGAGCTTGAACTCACCCAATGCATTTCCGTTTTCATCAAATTTTTCATGCCCGTCTTCAATAATTGGATATCGCTTAACCAGGACTCTTGTCGAATAGAGTTCTGGATCTGTGACTCGGTGAAAATACTCAGGCATGTCAGCCAATGCAAGTTTTAACCGTGCTGCAATTTCCTCGTCAGATTTTACACCAAGTTTTTTTGCCATTTTCGCATCTACTTCATCGAATGACCGCATCTCCTGCTTTTTTGCAAGATAACTCAGCATATCCACCTCTTCCATCTTCTCTGATGGGTATTTGACTGCAGAAACCGGGATGATTTCACTGATTCGATCAATAAAACGATCCTTCCGGATTTTATCCAGATGACAATCAATATTTATTACTTTTGCTGTCATTGCAACGGCATCTTTCTTGTCCTTATATAATCCCATCTCCAGCAAGTTGTTGGAAATAGACTCTACAAGATCTTCCGCCGTTTTTGCATGGTGAGTGAACATAGCAAACAGGGATGCTACCATTGCTGTCTGTATAACATGGCTTGCCTGCACTGCATTTGCAATCTCACCGAGGATATTAACCGCACCGTTTGTCTTTTTCTGGTAATTCAATCCTTCCTGTTCCGATACGGATTCGGTCTCCTGGAATGCCGAAATGTTTCTCAGTGGATATGTATAGCGTAGATTCAACTCACCCATCAATTCCTGTATGCGAAGATTGAATTCTGTTGGTATGAACCGAATTACCGATTTAAGCCATGTTGTTTTTCCACAGCCCTGGCATCCTGTAATGGCAGTGTTTCGCTGTCCCTTTATCATCCAATCCATCATAACAATCGGAATCACCTTATTCTTATCACGTACCAGTTTTGTTGGTGCGATTGATGGAGCGGAATCAAATTTTCGCAAATAGAACTGATAGGAATCACCAAACGGTGGACGCGCAACATTGATACGCGATCCGTCGATCATAGTGCCACCAACTTTGCCACTTTGTTTGCTCAATACCTCTGTTGGTTCGTATTTGTAAATATTATTGCATATACGCTCCAACTCAGCCTGTGACTCGAACGAGCAACATTCGAGATGAACATTGATACCACTTACCATGATCCATATGGATTCCCAAGAATAGGTAGTGTTTTTGGCTTTCGTCTTTGAGGTAATTCCGCCGCTCGGAATTCCAGATACACCGCCGTCGATTTCATCAATATTGAGGTCATTAAGCAAATCCACAATGCCAATTCCCTGACACTTTTCAAACACTTTTTGTGCAAGAATCTCCAACTTGTCCTCATAAGTCAGAGTCACAATGCCGAGATCTTTAGATGTAACAAGCCCCAATTCTTTACGCATGAGAGGATCTGTTTCAAAAAGGCATTTATAGATCAACTTAATCTGTTCACGCGTGACAATGTAATACTCTTCTCCCGCGACTCTTTGTTTCTTAATCAAGTCCCATTCGCTTGGGGCTGCCATTTTTGAAAAGCCATCTGCCCCATATTTCTGCATGTATGGATACAATACCGTTCTGAAACGGTCATTTGGAGAAAGTTTGTCCACATCATCAAAAGGAAAAATGTCATTGATATTCTCTTCTGACACCTGAATCTTGCTGTTTGCAACAAGAATATCCTTGATGTAGTTTTTTACATAAAGCTTTGCGTTTGTATCGCCAAAGCCAGCTCTCTCCAAGTTATCCCTCAACGTTGCGATGTGTTTTCGCTTCTTTGCAAGCTCTTCGCGGGTTAAGCGATCATCATTGATGTTCCTTTTGGTCATCCGGGAAAATTCTGCGTTGACTTCCCTTACGATCATATCGAAATCGGCACGCGGATTTTCTTCTTCAGTAAAGTCATCAAAGACCTTGCCTTTAATGTTTGCATCGTAGTAGCGTTTGCCGCCAATAACGATAGCCCCAACGATGCCGATCGTTAGTAAATAATTTAAAACCATCCTATGCCTCGACTTTCTTTGTTCTTCTGGCTCTGGTTGTTTTTGGAGCCGCAGTTTCTTCGCTCTTGACCTTTTCTTCCGTGACCTCGGCTTTTGCGGCGGCTGCTTTCGTGACTTTTTTTGTCGCCGTTTTAGCAGGTTTTTCCATCGCCTCATCAGAAGCGGCATCATCCGCTGCTACCTTGGCACTTTTTGCTCGTGTCGTTTTGGCTTTAGGCGCTACTGTTTCAGCTGCGTCTTTTGCAGCGGGGACTTTTTTCACAGTGGTTTTCTTTGCGGTAGCTGTTTCCTTTGCGGTAGACGCTTTTTTCTTGTCATTGGCTACTGAAACTTCTAAATCCGTATCGGATGCCACCACTGTTTCCGCCGCAACTTTTGCGGCAGCCGTTTTGACCGTGGTCTTTTTTGTGGTACTGGCGGTCTTTTTTACGGCGGTGGTTGTCTTTTTTGCCCTCGTTTTGGTGGTTTTTACCGCCTCCGCTTCTGTCTCTTCAGGCGCCGTCTCCGCCACAGTGACCTTTTTGGGTGCAGTCTTTTTTGCGGCAGTTTTTTTTGCCGGCTTTGTCGGTTTTTCCTCCGCTTCTACCGTTGCCACCGCTTCCGCTTCTGCCGGGGCATCTTCTATCTCTGAAGAAATGACGATCCCGTCCAGCCCTATAGCGGATTCATCCGCATCGGATGTTTCATCCTGTAACGCATCCTGGTTTTGTGGTTTGTGTGACTTTGAGAAGATGGAGAATAATCCAGAATGCTTCTTCGGCTTTTTCTCGGTATTCAGTTCTTCATGCGGAAGATCCTCATGTGCTTTTGCAACCGCATCCTTGTGAGGGAGCAACGGAGCATTTTCTGTAAACATACTAAAGTCGCCGGTTTCGTCTTCTTTTTTGTAACCGTCTAAATCTTTCTTGACGCGCGGTTCCTTTGCTTCACGCATTTTCTCAATGCCGGAAAGGATGTTTCGGACATCCTTATACCACGCATAATTCACATCCGTTTTTCCTGCTTCCGTGTTGCGAAGCAAGAAGTACAGTAAGCGACCTTTCATAGCCGCATCCGTTGCCCGGATATTGAATGTCAGTGGGTAAATCGGTTCTCTCTTGGACACATAAGCATTCTTCATTGATTTCATGGAGAATTCCGAATCCCCATGGAAGTCGGTCACCACGTAGAGGATGTTCTTACCGTACACATCTCCCTTTGTCATGTGTCCCTGGCGCAAGCAGTAAACGGAACGATTCACAATGTCCATTTCATTTACAATCTTGAGCAGGTCATCGTCTTTGGAATCTACCAAAACATATACGTTTTGGTATACTTCCGCTGCGGCAGTCAAAATCTCTTTAATATCTTCGATCCTGTTTGCCAGAGCTTTGGTAAACTCAACGTTTTTGCTGATTTCCGCCACGTCAAGTGCAAACTTGGTCCTTCGCATCGGCGTACAGAACTGCTCGAATTCGGCTGTTCCAAGAACTGTGCCGGCACAGATCCGAAGCAAAGAGTCGATACCGGTTTCTGCAAAACTGTTTTTGGCAATTCCATATGCAATGTCCGTATTCTTATTAAGCGTGTTATCCGCCGTATCAATATCCGGATTTATCAGCTGAACGATTAACGTCTTATTGCCGTTGATCAGCGAATCCATTCCCGCCAATGTTGAAACCGTCTGCACCGCCTTGTTGTTTTTATGATTCATTCCCTGTACTGTAATAATCACTTTTCTATCACTCCTTTAGCTGTACAGAATTTTTTTTAAATACTTGGCATCCGCTGCGTCCACCTTATAGATAACCGGTAACAATGCGGTTACGATAGCCGCAATTCCGGTTTTTCTCGGAAGCTTTGCATCTTTGTTGATCTGGAGCAAAATGTACTCCCTGTATCCGCCATCGTCCAAGCCATCCATCATGAATTCCTCAAAATCCAACTGAAAGGCTGCGCTAAGAACTTTTTCCGATGTTTTTGCCGTAACCGCATTTCTTAAAATGCAATATACCTTGCTGTCGAATAATGTGTCCCGGAACGGTCGAAGCATCTCCCATTCACTTTCATTCTCCGACGGGGCAAAAATGGTAATGTTCCGGTAGTTGTTGTACCGTGGATATAATCCCTCATAAATGATCACCACATCATATTCCTGCGCTTCTTCCAAGCCTACCAGCTTATTTCTGGCAACGGTTACGGACCCGTACTCTGACACATGATCCTGTTCGCCTTTGTCAAAAATGTGATACAAATCTCCTGTAATACTGTTATCAACGGCAAGGGTCTTAACATTGAGACCCTTGCCAATTCTGAGAAGATAATATACGATGTCGCATCTTTCTGTGCCTACATAATTTACTACCATCTGATATCTCCCCTCCTTAATTTTTAATCACGTCTGTTACGTCGTCAGAGCTTATGGAAGCGTCAACATCGGTGGTGCTTGACTCGTCGGCAGCTGCATCGGATGAGTCATCATTTGTTGTGGAGTCATCACCTGTGGTATCCATGCCTGTCTCGTCCGTCGGCTCTGCGGCACTCATATCCTGCTGGCTCTGCAGAACAGACGATTTTGCGGTATCCGTCAGACCAAATCCTTCATTAACTGCATCTAACTGCTCTGTAGTGAGCAATCCTAACCGGCTTTCCAGTTCCAGACGGGCGCTTGTGTTAAGCGTTTCCGACGCAACCGTCACAACATTTGGATCCTCTGCGATCAACTGCTTTGTGACTTCGCTTACCGGGTAGGTTGGCGTTGCCGTTTCCTGAATATTGCTTTCTACATATCTGGTGGTGTAGAGTCGGGTGCCGGTCGTTGTATAAGCATCAACCATAGCGCACGTAAACCGTAAAATTTCCTCTTCATTCAGATTCGTTGAAAACACACAGTTCTCAAGGTTGATATCCTTGATGGTCTTCTGGGAAAGTACAATATAATCGCTTCCATCCGGGAAAGTGATTCGCACGTCGATAACATCATTCAGTGCCTGTGTTGTTACGAGATTAACCGCTGCAATCTCATAATCTCTGGTATCATTTGCGATCTCTTCATCGGTAATCATCGAATACATGACCGGTACGCCTGCCTCTATATCCACGATAGCCGTTGATCCAATATCGTCCGCCGTAATGTAAAAGTACGCATCCAACCCGGTATATACCGGCTGCATCTCAACGTTTTCTGCTGTTATCTTTTCACCCTTGGCAATATCTGCCGTGGCTACATATACGGTCTGACTGTTTGCTTCAAGTTCTGCTTCCTTAGCTGCCAGCTCCTCGGTGTGGTTTGAATTCTGTTTGTATTCATAGCCGCCAAAGCCAGCCAGCCCAACGATCACAGCAACAACCAGTGCTTTAATAAGATTTTTCTTTTTCTTCCTCATCTTTTCTTACAAATTTCTCCTTTTGCAAACTTATCCTCTGTGAATGGTTCCGTACAGAGTGCAATCTTTCCGGTTGACCTCTTTAATCCTTACAGACACTTTGTCTCCTCTGAGGTTTACACCAGATGCAGATGCATGGCAGAGGCAATCCATCTTGTTCTTCACGCGCACGAACATAAGACCATTCGGCGTAAATGCTTTCACAACGCCTCTGCAAACTTCTCCTTCGGTAAAATCGTTTATGTACTTCTTTGCCGGATTGCTCTCCGCCTGCCGCTTGCTTGCTTTGAGTTTTACAATGTTGTAAGTCATATTACCGGCAGTATATTTGGTTTCGTGAATATCGGAGACCTTAACATAGAATTCATCTCCAATCTCAAATTCCTTTTCCACGGAATCAAGTGCTGTCCAGGATAACTCCGGAGAGTCGATCGTAGCTTCTGCTCCCATGACGTTTACTCTCACCTTGTCTCTACGAACACCTACCACGACAGCCGGAAGTTTCATGCCGTTTACATATTTTGGTCTGCCGTCTGCTGTGATTCTCACGAAATTGCGGTTTGCTTCCTGTGCCATGGCATATACGCAAGATGCAATGGCAAATGTTTTTTCACCTTTTTTCCTTGCCTCATGTACTAAGTACGGAATGAAAGCTACCTCTGCACCAATACGACTTGTCAGATCATTATTGATGACCGTATCATTCTCGTATTCTGCTCCTTCAATAACATGAAATTGGTTCAGAGGAACAAGAATCGGAACACGTCCTTCAGAATCCTTAAGCTGCATCTCTACGATCCACATGCCGTTATCGGTTTTCCGGAAACTGTCTACCACACCCATAAGCTGCGCCGGCGGTACGGAAGTTGCTGCCGATTTGAGTGTATTAACCTCGTCTCTAAGTTTATCGCTCTCGGTTTTTGCTTTTCGTCCGGCAACACGCACGATGTGATCGTCATCTTCATAGACTCCACGACGTTCTTCTCTACTCGCTCCACTTACATGTCTCTTTCTGTATGTCTGCGAATCTGCAAGCAAATCGCCAAGCACTTCCTCAAACAACTCCATTTCATCTTCCTCCAGCACCTCGGCTGACTTTGCGGAATTGTTCTCGGATTCTTCTGTGGTAGCATTGTCTTCTGCGTCAGGCGCTACATCTTCCGATTCCTCTTCCTTATCGGATGTATCGCTTTCACTTGAATCAACAAGGTCTGCGTCATCTGCGCCGTCTGTTTCCTCATCCTCTGCCAGATCTTCTCCCGTTACATCATCAATCTCTTCTGACTCCGGTTCCGCGTCCGGCTCCGGTTCCGCGTCCGGCTCCGGTTCCACATCCGGCATTACGCTGGAAACACTTTCCTCCTGTGTAGCAGCAACATCTTCTCCGTCTTCCGCTACCACGATAGCCTCCTCGTTTTCCGAAGTGGCTTCCACGGTAGGCTTCGCCGCTTTTGTTCTTTTCTTCGTAACAACTTTTTCAGTATCTTCCGATACTGCTTTTAATTTTGCTGGCATTTAATAACCTCCTAATCTAATTTTCTGTGTTATGTGTAATATATCACACGTATACCGTTAAATCAAGCATAATGCACACGGCAATTTTTTTGAAATTTTGCGAAGCCCCTTTTATATGTTTTTATTTTCTTTTTATTCTTTACGGGTCTGGAAACCCGCTAAAATCAAGCGTTTCGCAAAAAAGTTGTACCAGTTTTGTATGGAAGTTATGCCATATTTGTATAAAAGTTATACCGGTTTTGTATGGAAGTTATACCAGTTTTGTATTTAAGAAATGTGAAGTTGTACCAGTTTTGTATGGAAGTTATGCCTATTTTGTATGTTACAAATGTGAAGTTGTACCCATTTTGTATGTGTGAATTTTTATAGATTTTTCAAAGTTGTGCCAGATCAGTAAATTATTGGTATAACTTTGTTGATTTAAAGGTATTTAGGTGGTATAATTCACGTAATATGTGAAAGGAAATGTGTGAAATAAATGCACATATGAAAAAGCATGAATGAGATCGTAAAATACAATAACCACATGAATCTTATTAACTTTGATTCATTCACGGCTACAGATTTCAATGTCTTTTTTGCCTTATGTTCTATTTTTAAGGAAAAGGGGGACACTTGCATTACGCTATCGTTTAGTGAAATAAAGCGATTGATAGATTATAAATCCACATCCCAGGAGAGATTTATTGAAGACTTAAATACTATGAACACGAAGCTGCAGCAAGTAAATTCAAAAACAAAGGTAAACAATATTACGCTTTCATTGATACTATTTCCTACATATATAATTGATGAAAATAAGAAGACGCTTTCCATCCGGATCAATCCAGACTTCGCATTCTTGCTCAACGATTTGACCAGTCACTTCACACTGTTTGAATTAAAAGAGTTCGTAGGACTTAAGAGCAAATATTCAAAAACCCTATATCGCATGTTGAAGCAATGGCGAAGTGTTGGACAATATGAAATTAACGATCTGGATAAATTCAAAGAAATGATGGACATACCTGCTTCTTATAGCAATTCCCGCATTACAGCCAGATGCATTACGCCGGCAATAACTGAATTGACGGAGACAAAAAGCTTTGAAGATTTGGCAGTAAGACCTATCCGAAAAGGTATCGGCGGAACCATATGCGGGTACATTTTCACATTTACCCCGGAAAAAGCGAGTGGCACCGCAACATACACTCGTGCTTTTGAAAAAACTTCTGAACCACCCAAAAGCCCGAATGGGAAAAATAAATTTAACAATTTTACGCAACGTTCCTATGACTTTGCAGAATTGGAAAAATTATTATTATCTACTGATCCTCAAGACTGAGATCTTAAAAAGAGAGACGGACAAGCATTATCGCAAGACCGTCTCTCTTTTTTTCTTTTCATGTTCAACCACTAACGCGTTAGCCAATTACTCCTCAAGTGTAATAGTGATCGTACAGTTGTGGCATTCCCAATGTGCTCCCGCATCATTGCTGCCGCTGACTCCTGCCTGTACATTAACATAGCTACAGCCAGTAATATCAATGGTCGTTGTTCCCGAATAATTTCGATTCCATGTGAATACGGAACCTGTAAGGTTTGATCCGAATGCCATCGATCCATTGCTCTGTTTTACATATATACTTGTACCATAGGAATTTGAATATTCACCACCACTTGCTGTATGATTACCGCAATTGTGGAACTCAATCTTCATGTGATGATAGCCCTGGTTGTTGTATGCGGTTGTTGCAAGAGTAACGTCACATGGCAATGACTCATTCATTCTCAACGTTATAGGCGTTAATTGCCAATGAGCATATACTGTCGTATTGCTGCTGCCTATGCGTGTGGTATTAGATACCTGATCTCCGCCACTTGCCGCTGTAAACCATCCCAGGAATGTATAGCCGGATCTTGTTGGTGTCGGAAGGGCTCCATACGAACTGTTATAAGTTACATTTCGACTTCCTTCTGACACATTTCCGCCATTCGCATTGAAATACAAGGTGTATGTGTTTATGCTCCAGTGTGCATATATGGTTGTATCAGATGCTCCCATATGCGTTCCAGATGATACCTGGTTGCCGCCACTCGCTGCCGTAAACCATCCCAGGAATGTGTAGCCGGTTGCTGTTGGTGTTGGAAGATTTCCATATGTACTGTTGTAAGTTACACTCCGGCTTCCTTCAGATACACTACCACCGTTTGCATTGAAATACAGAGTGTATGTATTTGCGGTCCAATGCGCATATATGGTCGTATCCGATGCCGCCATTACCGTATTCGCTGATACTTGAGTTCCGCCAGAAGGTGCATTATACCATCCCGCAAACGTACATCCAGCACGCGTTGGTGTCGGCAATGTACCGTATGTTGTACCGTATGTTACTTTTCTCGATGCTTCAGATACACTGCCACCATTTGCATTGAAGTACAAGGTATACTTGTTTGCACCCCAAACCGGAGACAAATTCGAATCCTGTTTCAGTGTAATTGTATGGATTCCACCGGTCCATGTGTTTGCCGTATATCCACTCTTTGTGAGTCCGGTCGGAAGAGTAACTGCCGTGTTTGCCTTTATATATGCCGAATTAGAAGTATAGTTCGTAGCGCCGTCCGCATTCAATGCTAACAAATAGTACGCCCGTTGCTCCACTGCTACATTTCCGGCATTATCCTTTATAGCAAGATACCATACGCCGCTTCTATTTACAGTTACGGATGTTGTTGAACCATAGGTGACATTTTCACTTGCCGGATTTTTCTGTCCGATATAATATCCCGCGATGCCACTTCCGGTCTCTACTACATTTTCAAAGGATAAGGCTCCACTATATCCAATGGATCCCGGCGTAGCTTTCACCGTAAAGGTAGGCTTGATATTGTCTACGAAATATGGATATATCTCCGTATCTTCATCTGCTGTCATTGTGGTAAATAAAGCACCCGTATCGGTTGGATCCTGTGTTGCACTCCATCCCATAAAAGCATAGCCCGATTTATCCGGGATAGGAAGATATACCGAAGTCCCTTTCTCGATTACGACACAGCCTGGGTTTACGGATTCACCTGCTTTTAAACCGAAAGAAATCTTGCAATAATCTTTCGATTTTACTGTGATATTTCCGGCTGCATCCTTAACTGCAAAGTACCAGGTCCCGCTTGCTGTAACTGATCCGGAAAAGGTATCTGCTGTAGAATCTGAAAATGCCACGTCCGTTTGCTGCGGATCCTGCTGTCCTACATAGTAACCGGCAACACCGGATCCGTCGTCTTTACCATAAAGAGTCACTGTTTGCTTTTCCGCGACGTCTGAGGTAGAAACAACACTCAATGTTGGAGCAATATTATCCGCCCACTTTGCATAATAGGTCTGTCCATCGACTAAGTTGTCAACGGATAAAACCTTATCGTTGTCATCATACCAGTCCACAAATTTCCATCCTTTTCGGGACGGCATCATATAAACTGTATCTCTCGCATTTTCCAACTCAAACTCATATTTGCCGCCATTGCGAGACGTAGCCGAGCATACGATGCTGTTCACGGAAGGCGATGTACCATCATTCGTATTTAACGTTATGGTACATAGTCCAATTTTTTTGATACTGAATCTGCACCGCCTTTGTGATAGGTAATGTAGAAATGTCCGTCCTTATATTCGATAGAGCAGTCATTCAACTGTCCATTGATATCGTCAAGAGAACTCTGAACACTTGCTTTTGTGCTGGATAAATCTGTCGTAAGGTTTGCAATTTGTCCTGCAAGGGTTGTTCTTAAGTTATTTACCGCAGTATCAGTATAGTCCTTTCTGTTCTGAATCTCGTCTGCCAGGTCTGACTTTATATCGGAAATGGCATAGTTTGTTGACGACTGCAAATCACCATACTTATTGTTTATAAGTTCTGTCAACTGGTTTTTCTGGTCATTCGTATAGTCATTGCTCGCCGATATTTGAGAAAGCAAGTCACTGATCGTGATATTCCCATCCGCATCCCCATACAAATTGTCGATCGCAGAGTTCAAAGCATCTGCATTGCTGTTGGCGTTGGACGTGATTGAATTCTGCAGCTCTGTTACCTTTTTCGTAAGCTCTGTTGTGGTAGATGCTTCCAAAGAATTGATCAAATCAGAATATTCTTTCTTCTGGCTGTCTAACAAATCGGTATTTGCTTCGATCTGTGCGGTAAGGCTTGTCTTTACCTCTTTGACCTGATCTTCCGTGATCTGTGTGAGCTGTGCCACAATATCGGTGATATCCGCAGACAGGTTTTTGATCTCATTATTTACGGTTGTAAAGCTTGTGGATGTCTCCGACTTATAATCGTTTAATACGTTTGACAGGTTTTTGATGGAAGAATCCAGATCTCTTGTGTTTTCATCAATCTTGGTATTCAGATCCTGTGCCGTATTATTTATTTTTGAGTCCAGATCATTTGTTTTCTGCTCCAGATTGTCTACAGTTGAAGTATTGCTCGCCACATCAGAAACCCTTGTGATGTCAACGTTGAGCGAACTTAACTTATTCTGGATGTTTGTGATAAGCGCATCATAAGCGGCTTTGTTTGCTGCATACTCATTTGAAATTCTTGTGAGCGAATTTCTCAGATCCTCAACATCGTTGTTATAAATCTGATACTCGGCAGTAATTGCCGGAACGATTTGATTTGTGATGTAATTACGGAACTCGTCCGTAAGTTCAAATTGCTGCGTTGTGTCATTCGTGCTGGACAGATTGTATGCCGTCATCTCGGTAGCTACCGCATTTGATACAAACTGACGGATTTCTTTCCAGTTTTTTTCATTGATTTCCGATTCCGGGATGGAATTTAAAACACCGGAAGTGATTTCTGCGGTTACAGCGGTCATATCATCTTCCGTAACATATCCCAGACTGTTTGCCTGTTCTAAATAACTTGCAAGATATGATTCGATCTGATCCTGAAAGACGCTGCTTACATCACCATAATTAACATCATCGGTGTAAGTATCGCTGGATACGACCTTATCACGAAAAAGATTTGCCGGGTTGCCGACAAGCAATATTGTGGCGATGAGCGCGGCGACAATTACTATCGCCACACAAAGCACAATCTGCTTTTTGCTGACTTTGAGTTTCATAATTTCCTCCTTTTGTGAAAATTTAATTGCTTCATTTCGTGAATTATACCATATAAATGCATATAACACAATATTATACACTTATACCGGCTTTGGACATGAAAAACCGTCGGCTCTTTGGTTGCCTGTTCGGCAAGCATGAAAGTCGACGGTTATAGGGTGAGCGACTATACTATTTGTAAAAAACATGGTGTCCTATGATTTTGTAAGGTTCACGTCCGTTCCATGATTCGGTCCGTGGATCATTCACATACTCCGAACTTTCTGTAACCTCCATTTCATTCTCATCGGTTTTTTCTGACATATCTGTCGAAGACCCGATCGTAGGATTTCTGAACCACATTACCGAATCATCTCCCAAAATACTGAGATTTCCATCCAACACCATTTTCACAACTTTAATTTCTGCTTCGGCAGGAACCATATCAGCTATTTCCTCGTTATACGAGAACTGTCCGTCCTGATAGATTACTTCTCTAGCTGTGTTGGGATAGGTTTCACTCAAGATACGATTTTTTATTACTTCTGCAACCGCAATCCATCCATTTGTTCCCTCTCCTCTTGCTTCATGCCATACAGTTTGCGCTATAAGATACAGATCTTCGTCGGAATAATCCATACTTGAGGCAACATCGACTGATGTTTCCGGCATCAAAACTTCATCGTCTATCGTTGGTACCCTATAGAAAAGGGAAAAATTTGGTTTTGATATGGATACGGTTTGATCACTGGCATTACAATGTATATAATATCCATTGCCAATATATATGCCAACGTGATTGATCGTCTCCCCGGTATTCAAGATGCCCAGGTCTCCGATCTGAAGATCACTCTGCGGAATGGCTTCACATGTATGCATTATCATATCAGTTGACAATAGTTGCTGCCACGTCGCTTCACTATATCCAGCGGTCCGGAATACCCATTGCACGAATCCGGAGCAATCAAGCCCTTTCTGCGCTCCATTTTCAAAAGTATACCAGGATGTATCATAACCACTTTTAGTAGATTTTCCACCCCATTGATACGGAACTCTTCCTATTAAAAAGGAGGCGACTTTAATGACGCATAATCTATTCCCTGTGACGCACTCAAATGCATTCTGAAGTTGTTCAGCTTGGTCATCGCTTAAAAGATCTGTTTCCCATTGCGTTTGCACAAATATGCTTTGCTCCAGGTTGGTTTCATCTATTCCACTTATGATTATCTTATCAAGACGTGATTCATATTCCTCTTCTATGTCTGCATATGCTATACCAGCGTCCGCAAACAAGGTCTCCGGATCTTTTACGGATAGCGTGACCTGTCCATATGTTACTGGTTCTGTATCTAATATTATGCTTTGTGTCCCATTTTCTTCAAAATATCCGTCACTTCGTTGCACATAAACCGGATATTCTCCATCAGTAACGATATAATAGGTCCCTTGCTTTTCATACAATCCGTTTTCTGTTTCCACATATTTATCCGATTTAAGTGGCTGTGACATCTCTACGCTATTTTCTGAAACATCATAGTTCAAAAAATCAATATCAGCAATGGTCTTCTTACTATGGTTCATCAATGTACATACAGCTGCAATCGTCTTTTGGTAGTCAAGATCTGAATATGGATTTCCATTGTCATAAAAGGATTCCATTGTGAGCGTATAATTCCATCCGCTTACCTGAATGTCGGATTCAAGACTGTTTTTGGTATCATTATATTCTTGGCTCAGCAGTTCCTCCAGCAGCAATGTTGTATGCAGAACATTGTCACTTAACTCTGTGTCCCTTGCCTGTACGCAAAGAGTGCTGTTTAAGCTTACAATAATTCCAACAACCAAGCTTATAGCTCTTATTGTTTTTTTCATGTGTATCTCACCTTTCTCGCGTGATCAAAACCATCTGTTTTACCTTATAAAAGAAATGCCTATCGCATATAGCGATAGACATTTCCTCATGAGAATATAAAATGCTGTTGCATCATAAATTATAACATTGCATTATTTTGTTGGCAAGTGAAATATACCTCCAAAATACGCTGTGCGCATTTATGCATTTACCAAAAGGCACCTTGCAATGCCTTTTCTCGGCGTCATCGCCCCTTAATCAAGTGTATTATACCATTGTTATACTCGTGTGTAAAGGTGTACATTTATAAAGATTTTTAAATCGCTTGACAAATGTACTTATATGGTGTATTCTATACATAGAATATAGCTACATTAAAGGTGCGGCTTATATTTGCCTTACAAAGGGAGAGCGGTTTTGCCACCGTTCTCCCCGCTTTCTTTTTTACGTTTTTCTATAAGTTAAAAATCACATTAAGGTCTTTATGTAAAATATTTCCCCTGTTTTTCTTTTTCTATATCCTGACATACGCAAAAGACTCCAGCAGACACATCTGTTCTTCTACAGATATGTCATCGCCGAAGTCTTCTATAAGCAATGCAATATGCATCTTAAGCTACGCACAAACAGGCATTATGAAAAATTTTTGAAGTACAATGAGCGTTATAGTGCTTTATGATTAAAAAATGATGGAAGTTTTTAAACTTCCATCAAACATATCGTTTATTTTTAAACGGTAGCTATTACACACCAGTTCTTTGATGGTTTTCAGGCAATGGTTTCGTTGATAATAATCCTCGGTTGGAATCTTCTTTGGGTTTTACACTGTCATCATAATCAGCAATAACTTTCCGCATTGCCTTGCATAATTCCATTACGCCGTCCGCCTTTGCCTCGATCTCCAACTTATGTTCTGCCTTTGCATTAAGAGATTGCTTCATCGCTTCCTGCTCTGCGCGCAAAACAAGTTGTTTGATCTGCTCTACTAATTCTTCTTCTCTCATACACTTCTCCTCCTTCACTGAATGTAGCCCAGAATGTCTACCCTTACAATGCTATCCGGATTATTGGGTTCAAACGCATATTCGACCATCAGTCGAACCTTCTGGTTTTTGGCTGTTTTGATTCCAAAGACCTGCTCATATGCTGCTGCATCTCCCCCCCGGACCGTTATTTCTACAACACCCCGAAGATAATATAAAATGTCATTATAGACAAGGCTACTGTCCGTAATAAAAGAGGCTGTTACTTCCAGCTTATTATCTACATACGCCTCCAGTATGGAATTGATCATTTCATCTGTATAGGCGCCGAACATATACTCGTCTCCGGCAAAATACTCCGATAAGTCTGCTGTAAAAGCATCCTGATCCGAAAGGATATCTGTATAGTTGTTGCCGAATAATGTGCCTGTACATGCTGTGGCTGTATCAATGTACGCCTGTGCATCACTGCTTTTCTTACTAAGCGTATCCGAAAAATCCTTATTCGATATGTAATATTCTGTTTTCTGAAACGGAACATCATACAGTTCGATCGGAACATCTGCCCCACTGTATGTGGTTTCTAAAAGATAAGTCGTATCTTTAATGTCTGTCTTATCTGATGTGATAATTTCGGATTTATCAACTCCAAGTTTGGACAACGATGCCACTTTTTCCGTTGTCGAACTCCCGCAACCACTCAGCAGCAGTGCTACGCTTACCATTCCTGCTATGATTTTCTTTTTTTTCATCACTCTTTTGGTATTCTTCCTTTCTTAAATAAGTGTATTATACCATATATACACCTATGTGTAAAGCATCTGTCGAACGTATGATTTTGGGAAATATGTCTTCTGGACACCAATCTTCCAGTATATGACGCATTAAACAATAAGAATGCGTCATATGCCGATATTTCCACAAAGCAAAAAGCCGCATCCCCAACTTCCATTGGACATGTGGCTCTTCATGCCCCGCCGCATGTATTGCCGGCGGGGATCATAGTTGTTTGCATAAATCGTAGCCAGAACGTATCTAACGCTGGCGATCAAGAAATGATTTCTAATAATCTACTTGATACATTAAACCCTTGAATCTCCTGATACTCTTTCCAGGTCCATATCTCTACAGAATTAAATATGTTTATGGGTTTGCGTGGTTGTTCCAGCACCTTGTCAGCAATATCCCCCGCAAGACCCATTTCTTCAAGTATATTTTCTACATTTTCTTTGGAAGGATTTTGCAGTCCGTTCCAGTCAACATCATTCCACAAATCCTTACTTATACTTGCAAAGGCATCCTCTTTGCTCTCAGCAATGTATATCCCAGTGGAATCAAACGGAATTATATGATATACAAATACATTCTTTTTTATGGACTCTATTTTTTCTTTTAGCATAATAAAATATTTCCTACTCGTTTAGCTTACGTGATTAACTATACCACATGTTTGCATATAATATACAATATTTCCCTCTTTTCATCATATCATTTCTGTTTCTAATTTCGACGTCGCCAACAAACTTCACAAGAAAACTTTGGGTGGAGATCCGTCGGCAGAATGTTCAACTTAGCTGCCAATAGGAACACATTCTTTGCACATTCCATTTTCATCTTCTTCACAATCCTTTTTGCACGATTTTAGTTTTAAACAATTAAAGCATTGGTTAAAACGTTCTGCTTCATGCGGATTTTCCTTAAGATATTTTAATAACCGTTCCATATTGTTCTGTTTTAAAATGTCGGCAGCACTCATTTTTTACCTTACCTCCCTTTATCCAGCTCACTCTTAATACTGGTTTTCTCCTCAATAAATTCGCAGCTTAACAGTCTTACTGACACCAACATTGCCATTAAGTCTGATGCACTGTCAATCTCAACATCATAACTCATTCCCGTTTCATCGAACATTGTAATCATGCAATAATCGTCACAATCCTCACAATCCGAAAGCACTTTAAGAAACGGATTTGATTCATCTGTTTCATGATAAAATGCACCTTCTACTTCAGCTTCCAAATCACAAATAAAACCATACATCGGAATATTATTTGATTCATACTCGATTACTATTCTTCGGGTATAACACCCACAAGTGAAAAGCAGCTCATACTCGCATTTATGATGACCATTCATACAAATATCATAATCAACATAGTCTTCCGTCTCCGTGGGTCTGTTCTTACTGCTCTCTTTGATGTTATACATTACAAAGTAATCAACGACCTGTTTCTCTGTATTCTCTGATCTGTTATATATATTCCTATGCTTTTCAAAAAGGTTGCATTTCTCCCTGTACTGATCAAAGTATTTCGTATTTCCTGCTTCTATGTCCCTTTTGAAAAATGACTCATACTCCCCATTGGATATGTCGTATCGACCAATGCACTCCCCATATGTATCTGGAACGGCATTTCCCTTTAATGTCAATTTTATTTCATTCTCCAATACTTCTAAGCCTTTACTTTTTAAATCTTCTACTGCAACCGCAGTAAGTTTCTTTTTCATCTTCTACCTCCATAATTTATCAGTTAAAGTTCAGTTTAAGTAGGTTCTTGATCCGCTAATAATAACTCATTTTCTTCAATCCTTACATCTTCTACAGGGTGAATATCTCCCCAATCATTTCTGATATATACTTCTGAATCAAGAGTCAAACAACCACTATTCAGATTTTCTTGTATACAATTTAATAGTTTTGATATTTTCATAAATACTCTCCTAAACTTCTAATTTATCGTTCCAATTTCCTCTTCGCTGAAAATCTCTTCTACATCAGCACAATTTATTTCTATTATTTCTCCATTATTTTGCTTTATCGAGAATGTATTTTTGTTTGAGTTCACTTTGTACAGCGTACCTATAAAACACTTTTCATTTCTCAAAACTTTACACTTTTGTCCAATATAAATTGCATAATCAAAGTCGCTGTCTGAGCAATAACTAATAAAGCCTTCTCCGTCTATGAAGAATGTATCTACACTTCTGACCATATATTCTATTTCTCCTTAAATTCTAATTTGATTCCTCCATTAAAGCCTTATTCCTCTGTCAATTCAGCATATATTTCGTCCTGCAAGGTTTCCTTGTCATTATCTTTAATCATCGCAATTACAAGCTCCTTGTTATCTACAAGGTATTCTGCAATTACTTCTGCAATTTCATATGCGTTCATGTTGCCGCCCTCCTTAAATCTAGGCAAACCGGAGCTGTCCGGTCTGCTCTGCTTTAATCTTCATATTTGGTGTCCGCTCCGCCACGCATAACTCTGGCAAATTCGCTCTGACTAATGCCGCAGGGATTGGTGGACATACTGCGTTACCGCATCGCCGCACCTGCTCGCTTCTCGGGTATGTCTTCCCTGTATAATCATGGTCAATGATGTAGTCGTCCGGGAATCCCTGACATCCATATAGTTCCCGTGGCTCAAGCATTCGCAAGCCGATGTCCACAATCTGATAATCTACACCCTCAATCGTCACTAATCCGAATCTATCCCGTGCAGTTACCGTGTCAAGTGGCTCCTTAATATCCTGTCCGGTTCCCTGCCCGTAGTATTTAATCAGAAATGCTCTGACCTCGCCAAAATGTCCGGCTGATGTTGTGATTGTATGTAGTGGCTCTCTTTCGTCCTGTCCGATTCCAGACTTATAGAACTTACTCAAAAATGATGTGACCAGTCCATATCTGTTCGATCCGTCCACCGTCATTATAGGATCTTCAATCGTCTGTCCCCGAACTTCTCCCTGCGCCGTTTCAGAATGGTATTGGATAAGCGTCGGGCTAATAAGGCATTGTTGATTACCTGTGGTGATCGTATGTATCGGATCTTTGCAGTTTCCACCCGGATGATTCGTTGTATTTGTCCCCATATAAGGTGCTAACGTCGGCTCCACAATTCCATACCCATGCTTTCCAGTGATGGTCGGCATTGGCTTCCGAATATCGTTCGGTCTGCGCTCTCCACCATGATTACATTGGATAATAAACGGCTCCGGATTGTCGAGGACGAACTTTTTTAATCCTCTTGCGATCCTTTCCATTGTCTTCGGCGCCAACGGACGTACAGCCCTGATTCCGTACTTTTTCTTGATCTATTCCGATGTGTCAAAGATGGACGGACATGGAAGTGAAAAGTCAAGTTGCGTGTATGCTCCAACATAAGGTTTGACAAGTCCTTCCTTAACCGCTTCGCTGTCTGACGGTCCGTGTGTCGGCTCTGGAAAAACAATCGGCTTGCCATCGCAACGTGCGATCATAAAAAATCTTTTCCGCATGGTCGGTGCGCCGTAATCAGCGGCAATCAGCTCCCGGCATTGCACCTCATACCCAAGATCTGTAAGTTGCTGCACAAACTTTTCAAACGTCTTTCCCTGCTTTGCCTTGATTGGATGATGACGCCGCCCAAGTGGTCCCCATGTCTTAAATTCTTCCACATTCTCAAGCATGATGACCCTCGGTCGCACCAGCCCCGCCCAGCGGCAGGCTACCCATGCAAGACCACGAATGTTTTTATCCTTTGGCTTTCCACCTTTTGCCTTACTGAAATGCTTGCAGTCCGGGGAAAACCAGGCAAGTGCTACAGGATGTCCTTTGCAAGCCTTAACCGGATCAACCGCCCATACGTTTTCGCAGTAGTGCTTTGTGTTCGGGTGATTTGCTTTGTGCATCTTGATTGCTTCCGGATCGTGGTTAATGGCAATATCAACGCTATATCCGGTTGCCAGTTCTATCCCGGTAGAAGCTCCACCGCCACCGGCGAAGTTGTCTACGATTAACTCCCCATTTATCATTTCGGCACCTCCATAAAGTCCTTCCAACAGTTGTATGCATGATTTGCCATGCAGGATAATGCGTATTCTTCTATCTGCTTTTCTGTTTTTAGCCACACGCACTGTGTCTGGCAATGCTGTTTTATTTTTTCATATAAGGCTGTCAATCCGTTATATTCGACAACTCTCTTTGCTGTTTCAAGCCATTCTTCCGGCAGAAATTTGCCTACAGGCGTGACATATTCTTCTATAAGTTTTGAATCTTTTATCATTCGCCCATGGTAATTGTGCTCACCGCATGGTACGCTGTGCGCAATTCGGCGAAAACGAAGCTGCTCAATTGTTATTTCCTCAATGTTCATTGTGGCATCACCTCCGGGAAGTCTGTTTCAAAATTAGTTTGCCCAGGAATATCAGTATCTTTTTCATCATCCAGATTTTCCGGTTTCCCGATTTCCAGTAGAAACACTGGCTGTTCCATATCCGCAATGCTGTGGTAATCTGTTAATGGATATCTTTTCCTCGCTTTCGTATTGGCGATAATTACAGATACTTCCGTATCGTCTGGAAAACTGTTCAGATATTCTTTTAATTCGCTATTTTTCATTTTCTTATCAAAAACCCGTCGTTTATACGGATAAGTTCTGGCTCCTTTCATATCAATTTTTCTAATTCCGGAATAATCTCTTCCGTCTTTATGTAACGCTGATAATACTGATTTATAAGTTCTTTAATATGATGCGTTAGTGTGTCTACTTTTTCCTGTAGCGCATTCCGCTCCTCTTCGCACTTTTCCCGTTCAACTTGGACGGCATCAATATCTCTCATCTCATCTTCGAGGATGTCATACTCTGTTTGCAGTTCATCATATTCAGCCTGTAACTCCTCATATTTCTGTCGCAGTTCGCCATCGCAACCATTTTCAAAGGCTTTCCGAACAGCTTCGTAAACTTCTGGTTCCATGTAATCACGGAAATCATCCATCCTCGTGATATAGGCAACCTGTCCTTTATACTCAAATCCAATCATTTATTTTTTCTTACCTCTGGTCTTGAACTTATACACATCGTTTCTCTGCCGGCTTACCGCACTCGGGTAGCCGTTCAGCTTACTCGCTCTGCTCTTTCCCATGTGCACCTCCCTCTATGGCATCTAAGCATGCGTTCCAGCCTGCATCGAATCTTCCATTGTCACAATGCTCTGGATGATCTGATTTCTCCGGCAGTTCCCTGAGCGGACACCAATCCGGTCTCCATGATTTTTCATGCTTCGGATTGTATTCTTCTTGTCCGTTCTTTGGTCTAGCAATGCAAAGAGCAAGATCGTCCTTTTGCGGAAACGTAAGCAACAAAGGACATTTGACACATCTCTCCGGCATATCCATAATCAAAATCGCTTTAGCCATATTCCTCACACTCCTTCCGGTTTCTCGCACCGCTCAAATTCGATTACCCACACCCACGGGTTTGCATCCCAGCCGTAGCTGTCAAGGTCGGTTTTTTTGATGGTGCTGTTCCAAAGGTTTTTCCATTCTTTCAATGCAATTTCCATATCTCCGGCATGAACTGCCATAGAAGAAATTCCTTCATTACGAATACCGTCAATGGTAATCTCCTGCGACCGCTCCACTCTCACATCCGTAACCTTAAGCCAAATGCGTGCGGCTTCTTTTGGCATGTGGATTGAAGGTTTCCACTTTGTAACATCGGCAATGTCATTTCTTTGCCAATCTTCGTAGTAATAGTATCCGTTCGGCGCCTTTTTCCATGTTTCCCGGACATACAGGATATTGCCCGGCTCGCAAGGCAACTTAAAGAATTTCTCTCCATACCCATCTGCAAATGTACCTCTACACGATATGTACCCTTTAGGTGTAAAAGCGGTATACCCCCATACTGCATCATTAGGAATAAAGCCTTTTACAATTCTTCTCGTTGAACCTTTTATCCCGTCCAGAATCGCCCGAACCATCTCGGTATCGAATAAAATCGGTAACACTCTACTCATTCTCTGCTTCCTCCTTATAGAAACGATATTGCCCTACAACTTGCCCGTATATTTTTTTTCTTCCATCGAGAACTAATGCACATGTGACTGCAATCTTTGTGCCGTAAGGAAGAATAAATTCAAATTCATTTCTTTTTGTTATAGGATCAGAAAATATCCCTTTAGTTCCTTTTGGTATTTTTAATATAAGCTGGTTTTTTCTAATAGGATCAAGAAAGTTTTCGATATTGCCAACTGTCGTACTTAGAAATATGGGACTTATGTATGTTCTCCCCGCATCCATAATTGCATTTGCCTCTTTGTCATCAATAAATCGAGACACCACTAGATTTTCTTCTGTTGGTATACTTTCAAGTAATGCTTTTTGCAACAAGTGTATTTCTTTTTCCCATTTTGTGGTGCGTCCTTCTAATAAAGCCCTATTGATAGGGCGCCCCAGATTTGCACAATATTTTTTTACTATTTCCATGCCTATTTCCAAAAACATATATCCAGATATGCTTCCACGCTCCTTACCATCCAAAGATTACATATCCCGGCATTAAACCATACTCCGGCACGTCTCGCAAAACATACACAATGTTCTGACCTGTTGCACGTCCGGTATACTTTTCCCCGTCCCACTCTTTCAAAATGACCACATCCCCTATCTGCAAATCATCCTCGTCCTTTCGGATTTCAAACTTTTTACTGTCATGGATAACCTCGTTGAAATACTCCGGCAATATCTTCTTTTCTATGATCTTAGCCATCTACTCCACCGCCTTCCACGATCTCGATTGCGCTTTCCAAATTAACAACTTCTGATGGATCAAAAGGATTCATATCATTTGGTGTCTCTGTGTAGCTATCCTTTTTCAACTTCTCCACAACCTTGTCCGGGTCGTAGGCGGTCGGCTGCGAATCAATAAAATCGAGAATTGCTTTCATCTGACTTTTATTGTAATTTCGCCCATCGAACTGCAAATTGTCTGCATCAATCAATCTTCCCGTCGTTCGCCCTCCAATCTAATCTCTGACCGCATCTGCTACAATACTTAGGGATATTTCCCCTTGTACTTCCATCACCATCTACGACTTCCTGCGCATAATGTCCACATGTTGGACAGCTTAAAACCATCAGTGACTTATCAAATATAAGATTCTTTGCCCTCTGATGCCTCTCCATTGCCGCCCAGCACTCTTCCGGTGTGCCGATTGCGCGGTACTCTTCCACTTCTGCTTCCAGTTCCTCGATGTATTCATCTTTGTGGTCGCAGTTCACACAAATCTGTGTCGAACGGTTTGCAAACTCATTTTTGATGTTGGGATTAACAACTGACGTATGCCAGCGCTGCACCTCTTCCAGTGCCTTGATTGCTACTTCACATGACTGAATTTCTTTTTTGCAGTTCTCCAAATTACTGTAATATTCACCCAGGCTCTTTTTTCTAACTGCAAACACTTTTGGACCAATAAGTAATAATTCTGCCAACGCCTTTTTTGACTGCTCCATAGCATTTTGGATAAAAACTTTCGCTTCATTCTCCGTCATTGTTACTTTTTTCATAGTGTTATCCGTAGACTGTTCAGCTAATCTCTCCAAGTCATTGATGCTTCTTTTGGTTATCCGGGAAAATTCTGCATTGACTTCCCTTACGATCATATCGAAACTTTCTTTGTTTTTCTGGCTTTTAGACCCGCAGTTTCTTCGTCCCTGATTGTTCACGATTTAATATCCTCCCTCATGCTCACTCAGCCACTCTTTCAGCTGCACCTGTGCTCTGGCAAAGCACAGCTCCATGTCACAATCCGATACATTTACGATCACAAGATCTTTTCCGTTCTCCCCGCGCCCGCTTCTGTAAATATAAATTCCCCAATCAGCAACCTTGTTGTATGCAATGCTTAGATGTAACTTATATTTGTATGCAACCTTGTCAAAAAATCTCAAAAAATCACTCATGACTGTTCTCCATTTCTTTCAGCTTGGCTTCGGCTTCCTCTTTTGTAAGGAATACGGTTTTCCCAAAATCGCATTTTCTAAAATACGCTCCGATAAAGTGATTTGTTGCTTTTGCATAAATTCTATATTGCTCCCCGCATTCATAGAAAGTTACACTAGAAATAAAAGCTTCATACACTTCATCTTTCATATTTTCATCATATTCAATGCCATCAAACACATTAAACGGAGAAGTAACTACCCATACGGTATCTCCCACCTTGCACGGCAACCGCAGAAGCAATCCCTGCTCCTCGGCATCCTCATCGCGTTTCAGCTTTTCTCTTAAGTCTGCCATTGCCCACATATTACGGTAGAACATGGCAATCAGACCACGGACATCTGAAAATGGGTCTATTGTTAAATTGTCCAGTATTTCCTCGTCAAACTCTGTATCATCTACTGGCAACTCATCTTTTGTCAATGTGACCATGAGGTTTCTGGCGAAATCTCGTGCATCCATTTCCATCTCATAATCTCTATATCTGGCATTACCTTCGCTGTCTACATAGCAACTGTTATGTGCCTGCTCAACCATTGACATATCAGATACGCTTTTATTTGTCGTTAATCTCTCCATGCTATCCCTCGCTTTCTGCCCGAAGCCATTTAAGCCATCCTTTTTTATTCCAAGTGCTTCCACCAAGTACGTCTTTCGTCACAGCATCAAACCATTTTGCCAGTTCCTCATCCGTCATGCTTCGGATCCGGTCTGCATTGGTCCTTTTCTTTTCAACTATGTATCCATCAGGATGTATTCCATTTTTCATATTTCTACCTCACTAAATCCACGGTTTTTACTGATACTCCATCCATTTTTCCGGTTCTGTAATATTCATCCGTATCAAAAAACAGAATGCGACCATCATCTTCCCCAGCATCTTCACTTCCGGCAAGTGCAATGCTTACACCATTTTTTATCAGTGTGTTTTTTAATAGCGTTAGTGCCGCGCTTATCTCCATCTTCGTTTCTTCTTTCATATCATGCCTCGCTTTCTCTGTATGGTTTCGGCAGCGGCATCCACGCTATTATCTCGACATCGGTATCGACCATATCAACATCACATCTGCCGTATTCTGCAAGATAATCAGTGCAAGTCGTTGACCACCAGTACCATGCGTCCGAGTAATGCACCCCTGTTGCCGTAAACGGTACATCTTTGATGTTCGCGTAATAAGATTCCGGATTATGATTCACATATGTAATGTTGACCGGGACGCAATCTTCCGGCAACCTCTCACTTACCGGAATCCACCGTCCAAACTCCGGGCGCTTCGCCATATTCTTCATGCATTCAATCATTTCCCTGCTCCCTCCTGTACCGCAACTGATACGGCACCTCTTTAAAGCTTTTCATGGCATTTTGGTTCGGATATTTTGCTGGCATTGATCTTCTTTGTGTCATTTCACTAAAAATCCGCCGCTGCTCTTTACTGTCCTTATGCATACGCATATCTCCTTGTCTTTTGCAATATATAATTTAATTTCACATTATAAGTGCATTATACCATAACTATACCATTCGGTCAACTATTGCTGGCATAGATCTGCTTTAATTAAAGTAGAGATATTTTCCCAAAAACTGACAAAAAGAAAGAGTAAACACATAACGCAAATTGCATGTGTTTACTCTTATATTGACTCTTTATACAATACGAATAGCTGGCTCTATTTCAACCTTACAGGTCAAAAAAATTCACACCTGTATCATGCGAAATACTTTTGATGTAATTATTGACGCTTGATTGTTCTTCTGGTGTAGCCTCGCGCCATCCCCTTAATCTGCTTAAAGCAAAGAAATTGCATATAATCATAATCCAGTTTCGCACTCTTTTCATATGAATCTACTCCTTTTACTGAACAACGATTAGGGCATCAAATAACATGTACTAGCATTTGACGCCCTAACGAACTGGGCATGCCGGATTTGAACCGGCGAAGTGCAGGAATCAAAATCCTGTGCCTTACCGCTTGGCGAATGCCCAATAATATTATGAAATTTCCATTCGATACCTACTTTCAGTAGGAATTGTTTGTTTGGTGGGTGGTTAGGAATATTTTCGTATCAGATATTTTCGTTTCCGTCAGTCATTAACTGATTCGGTGTTTCCCCAACTTCCGCTTTCACGCAAAGTCGAGAAATACTGTGCAATACCATTTCAACTACTTCTACTTTCGTTTCGGCAATACGCCACCATCTGCCTCGCCGGCTGTTTTTAACCAAATTTAAACTACACCAAACTTTCGGTCTCCTGCGCCGCAATCACGTCCCGATGAACCACCGGTTCCTCTTGTAGGACCTTAGCTGCGAAATTTGACCGAATGCTCGATGGGAGAATCGAACTCCCGTCTCCACCGTGAAAGGGTGGTATCTTAGCCGCTTGACTAATCGAGCGTTGCGGTTGTTGCTTTTTATCCGGAAGCCAGGTACCATTTAACCGCTAAAATCATAACCGGGTTCTTACTGTTCTCCGCAAAAGCTCTGCTCGAATCCGAGGTGCTTCTGCGAGTAGGTCGTAATTTACCTCAATGGGCGGAGTAGGAATTGAACCTACGATGTTTACCACATGGGAACTGATTTACAGTCAGTAGTAGCACAACCAGCAGCTACCTTCCACCCTAAATTTTATTATTGTTGAATTTCATCGCGTAATTGCATTAGTTCTTTTTGAACCATTAGCAAAAAGGTTTGTGCTAAATAATCGGCGCTACTATCACACGAAACCCGAAGCGTCTTATCAAACAAAACCAATTCAGAAATATGCTTATACGATTTTTTATCTGAACAATCATCATCATAAAAGCAATCAGGTTGTGAATATAAGTAATATGTCATATTCTCTAAAACATGACACATAGGATGCAGTATTTTGTTAAGGGTTGCCAAATAAAGAGAGGCTGTTGCTGGCGTGGCATCAAATGCATCGTTAGGTTTACGCCGAGCATTTCTTTGAAAACCAGATAACATATCTATAGAACGCAGTGTAAGCCCGGTTCTTTCTGCAATAGCTCTATCTTCAATGTTTTTGGTTCGAATGTCAGTATAACCAATTATATAATCTGTAGTGACATTAAAATAATCAGCCATTTTCATAAGTGTTTCGTAACTGGGCTGTTGGTCGCCACGCTCATATTTACTTAAAGAGGAATAGGATATATTTAATTCACTAGCGACATCACGTAATGATTTATGCATTTCGGTTCGTAATTCTTTTATTCTAATCATATGCGCATATCCCCTAGAATCATAATAATATAAATAATGAGAACCCTGTCCGCAAAAGTGCGCCACAGATGCAATAGAACCATCGCTCTACACCACGTTCGTTCTATTACAACGGAAGTGGACCATTAGGGACTTGAACCCCAGACCATCCGGTTATGAGCCGGACGCTCTAACCAACTGAGCTAATGGTCCAAAACGTAACACGCTTTTGTATTGTATAAGTGTATTATACCATAACTATACCATCCTGTCAATCTTTCTTTTACTCTCAAATGTCGAAAAAAGATGAGTGATATGTTTGCAAGGTAATTGCAATAGCCGTATTGCGTTTACCTTGCAAACCCCTCTCTATTCAAAACCGCATTTATTTAATTCTGAAATATGTTTTCTGTACGCTTCGCCTGTAAGACTTACCTTTTGCTCTTGTGGCGTATCTTTTTCAAAATGAATTGGCGTTTTGGCGTCGAAACCTCTTATTGTGTATGACGGTTCCAATAACTTACTAAGCTGATTCCATGTGGTGTCACCGAAAGCGTCATTTGTTTTGGATTTAAAATCGTCCTCGTTGTTTGATTCGACCAGCAGCGTAATAAATGCTAAATGTTCCATAATAAAAAATCTCCTTTCATACCAAACTGAATTTTTAAAGTTACCTAAATCTTTGATTTACGTTTCCAATGCAGAAGCTTTTACTTCCAGCCCAGTTCCGCGGCTCGTGCTCTGATAGCATCTAAAAGTAAGGTATCTGTTCTCATGTGGATTTGAATGGTCTCTGACATTTTTTCAAAAATGATAAATTCGTCGGGATCCACTTGCTCTTCATCAAAATGGATTTCTGACGGGAATTCTGTTTTTGTACCTGCATAAATGCATATATACTTTTCTATCTGATCATTTGATATGGACCGATACAGACCATAGGTCTTGAATAAGTACCTCTCTGTATGTGTTGGATGCTGATTTTTAAGAATTACCATCATGTAGCCCCCTTCTATGCTGTTTCTTTCGCAATCTTTTCTTCAAGTGCGCGCTGCTTCTTGCTGTTCCAATGTTCTTCAAAGTCTTTTATTGTACATAATTCAATTTCGTGAGTGCTCTCTTCTTCCCATAACTCTGTTTCTGCCATTGCTCCAAGCCGCTCCCGTTCCCGGTCACTTAATCTGTAGATCCAATTTGGTATATGTGCTACACAGTTGCACTCCCGGATCTCCTTGCACATAGGATGCGTATTGTATCCAACCTTTTTAAGTTCGGCAACGTTGTGACCAGATACCCATACAAGAACATGGTACGGGTTAAGCCGCCGTATCTCATCAGCAAAGTACACCATGCGCTGATTTCTTGATAATGTTCTCTGTACTGTATTGTGATATTTTAATGCATCTGTCTTGGTCTCGTCATACCGGTCACTTGTTGTGTCTATAGTTTCTACACCACTCATTTTTTCAAAATATTCTGCTGTGCTTTGAGCATTTACCTTCATAACGATCCATGTTGTGCAGCATTCCACAATCTTTTCCCATGTCATATCATACATGGTTTCAAGCTGCTTTAACGATTGGACGACAATCCAGCACCGGACATCCCTTGATCTGATCTGTGAAATTTTTGAATCGAACGCCGGAATGATTCCAACATTATAAAACTCATCTATCAGCAACGTTACCGGTATTGGTAATTTGTGATTGAACTGTGAGTCTGCCAGCTGGGTAAGCTGTTCAAACAGCAAAGTGAATGTCATGGCAACTAACCACGATGTTGACTTTGGATTTTGGTCGTTCAAAGTCAAGTAGTAAATGCATTTTTGCTTTCCCGGCAAAGACAGGTCAACGTCGTCCTCACTTACAATTCTTTGAATTACTGGGTCTGCAAGTGCTTCCAAATGAGAGGCTAATCCACTCTTACATTGATCCTTAACTTGCGCCGACATTGTTGTGAAGTTATTGAAATATGGTTTCGCTGGGCTGTCGTCTGACTTACAGAGCATTCCTATCGCCGTAGAATTCAGTTCGTTGATTAACCGGTATACTTTCGCCAACGTTCGCTCCGTTTTGCACGAGTCATCTGTGGCTACATGGATCATAACAGCTTTTAACAGGTTGGTTTCAATCGTTTTCCAGTAGTCTTCCTGCTCCTCTCCGTATATATTTGCAATAATTGTTTCTGCAAGGGTATTGATTAAGGAGATATTCTGACCAACAAGCGCCATAAAGTTAATAGAATCTGAATGCAGCAGGAACCGGTTGTCGAAATCCAATACTTTTACGACATAGCCATTTGCTCTTGCCATTTCGGCTGTTACACCGTAAATATCTTTCTTCAAGTCTGTAACCACCATAGATTCCCCAGCTTTTATCTTCTGCATGATTGCTGGAATAATATATGAGAACGTTTTTCCGCATCCAGGCGCACCAACAACGAAAACATTCTTATTCAATCCTTCTATGATCTTCTCCTTACCAGTATTCAACGTATACATCTCGTGCACATTCTCTGGATCACATCCGAGGATAATATCATCAAGATCCTTATAGTCTCCATAATTGAACATATCCCGGCACTCTTCTTTAGATGCTTTTTTTGCTGTGCCGTTATCTCCTCTCTCGGAACTGTCATAATTTCGGTCCTTGTCACGGATGGAAGTCTTATGAGTTCCGACAATGAATTTCGTCAATTCTACATTGGCTAATATAAAGAATATGCCGCCAGCAATCCATGACACCGGACTGGTGAAAGTGTAGTATATCCAGTTTACAACCGTAAATCGCACGGCATCCCGCGTTGCTATTGCGGCAAATGTTCCTATAACACCTCCGGCAAGCAGAGAAGCAAACAATGTGCTGCCACCAATTATGAGAAATGCCTTTTTCCGCTTCTCAGCCTGTTCTTTTACAAAATCGTACCAGATCTTTATTGATGCCTGGTCTATAAGACTGCCCTCTGTTTTGTTACTGTGTTTTTCATCCATATGTATCTTTCCTTTCGCTTCAAACAGTTTTTGATACTATAGACTGAATTCAGCCTTGAACTCTTCTAACGGTATGCTGAATATTTTTGCCCGTCCGTCTACTACTCTGGCTAGAAACTCTACTTGGAAGTCAAAACAGTATATGTAGTAGTCCTCATCCATGATTTCAGCTGTCATGAGGAAGCTGTTCAGTCGCGTCACATTTGGTATGCAGAATACAAATATCGGATTCTCCCCATTATTCAGATCTGCAACAGAGTAGTATTTCTCCCGGTGCAACTCCTTATCACCATCCATGAAGTATTTCAGTATCTTATCCTGCCAGTCGGCATGCACCATTAGGTCAGTCATATACTGTCCGTCCTTAGTGTACGGAAGATAATAGGTGTTTTTAAATCCATTTTCGAGAGATGCATACTTAAATCTCCGCGACTTTATGTGTTCTATATCATCCACAAACATTTCTACAAATGGTTCTGCACTATCAGCATAGATAATACAGTCGTCTACGTTGATACTCTTGTACTGTCCTGCCGTGCTTTTGCCGATTAGGCTCGCCACTCGGAATTGCATCTGCTGTTCCTGTGTGCTTCTCCATGCCATTCGCTTTGCACCAGAATGATACAGCATATAGATTCCACCGCGGGAAAGTATAAAACCTTGCGCTCTGGAACTTATCACGTACTTGCTGTTCATATTTTCTTCTTTTACCACATTGTCGCCCTCGACCATAATCTTTACTTCTGTGTCCGAATAAAAGTACGCTGCATCATCTGCAATGGTTTCTTTGTTATACAAGGCGGGCTTGTCCTCTGTCAGCACATTTACGGATGTCCCAGACAAAAGCATTATGATCTCACTGTACCGTGCTGCCTTAATAGCTCCGGATCTGCTACTCTTGTAACTACCAAGGTTCTTCGCCCTTTGTGCGCAAAATCTGTTATAGGTACCTATGTATGGCATAAAACTATCTTTGTACAATACGTTGGTATTATTAAAGTCAAGAAATACCCCCACGCAATTACGCCCGATCCAGTGTATTGTCATTAGTCCGTCCTTAACAAAATCTCGAATCGCGTTCGTGTATGTCTTCCGATCCCCAGCCAACATCTGCAATCCATTGTAGCTAATGCCACCGGCTGTCAGACATATCTTCAGAATCATCCCCTTGTACCCAATCGCATACCTCGTTCTTCGTTTTCGCAGTTTTTCTATCTTGCTTCGTAGCATTTCTTCCCGTAATGCATCTTCTCTGCCAGATAGCATCTCTACCGATACGTCTTCCATGCTAATCGCCGCCGTATCTATCATATCTGCCATGCTATGTCCTCCCTTACTACTCCAATTTATGTTTTCGCGCCAGTCTACTCCACACTTCATCCGCCAAAATTTAGAAAAACCTTGTTTTTTCTGTAAAACTTTCACACAAAGTTATTACTTTTAAAATTGCCTGATCCGGCGCAGAAGTAATAAGTTTCTTGCTTTTTAATTAGCATGTGAAACCTATTACTCCTGCACTCATTTCGGCACTATTTTCGACTACTAGCTATTACTCGTGCAGACTATATTGACACGCTATGAGTAATATGTTTTTTCTTATGTGTTACTTTCAAAGCTTGTTTTTACATTGCACGAGTAATTTATTCTATGGCATACTCGACATAATCTGGTTTTGTCGTCGGATCTGTGCTGCGGAAAATAACAATGCGGTGGGGAATCTCAATATTCATTGTTTCCAGTTCCTCCAGGATCTCCGCTTCCTCCTCCGTGCCAGCGTGTACCGTAAACATAAAGACTGAATAAAACGGTATTGCCTGCTTGTTATTCTCAGCAAAGCGCTCAATGTATCTTTGCTTTGTTGTCTCAATCAAGGAAAGTGATTGATCGCTTACCTTGATCGCCTCATATAACTTCCCATCCAAAATGAACGACAGTGCAACATTGTTCAGATATGACGTTGCGAGAGAAAGCATATCGTCAAGAGTTTCCGCTTTGTCTAACAAATAGTACATTGCGAACATGACATCATTCCTTGCGGTTTGAATGTTCTGATTACGGTTATTGCCGCAAAGCAAGATCCCCTCTTCGTCTTCTTGTGTCGGAGATATTGCTCCTTGTCGAATCAGATTATGCACAATGTATTTTGGGACGTTTTCACTGCACCCGGTAAACTTCATTAGAAATTGCTTTACTTGCTCATATGTCATCGCATTTACTTCCTGAAAAACTTCAAATAACATTTGTTCCTGTTTAGATAATCGCTCGTATCTCATTTTTTCCTCCCTAAATGGTTTTATTTTACGTGTCATTGTTAATTATCTGTGCGTCATTATTCCCCAAGATTCCTTTTTCCCTCTAAATATGCATGCACTTTTATGACGCGCAACTAAATTATTATGACGCATTAAACGGCTCATTTTTCATTTATGACGCATTAGCTGCAACTGATGCCTCTTTCTCAATACGATCATTGATATCTGTACTCATTACTTCGCACTCCATGTCTGTAGCTTTAATGTTCATAAAAAGCTTATCCTTTCGTGTGACAAGAAGCCCGTGCCTCTTTTCCAACTTTTCCAGATCCGCAACCGTTTCCCTTGACAAACTCATCAGCTTTTGCGTTTCAGTAATATCCTGCGGCTTCATGGCAAGGTAGAGATTGATTTCTGCATTATTCAATATATCCATACCAATATCACCTGCCTTATTGAAGTCACCCATCTGCTGCGTGGCTATTACTGCACTTCCACCATACGCACGTATAAGTTTAATCATCTTAGACACCTGTTTCGCTGCATCCGGCACAACCATCATTTTCCATACCTCATCCAAGAAAATAAGATCCTTGGATGTAATATCTTCCTTTACCACATTGTATACATAATCAAATGCCAGGTATAAGAAAGAACTAAACATTTCTTCTGGAATTTTATCCTCATCGACATCGAACACAACATATCTTGCATTTTCAATATCAACATTCGTCTGCCCGTTCATATTGCTTGCTATACCGCTTACGAAAGGCTCTAAAGCATTTGCGATTCTATTCAAAGAATCTACCTGTACTACTTCTTCGTACAGGTCCCCCAGAATAGGCATTTCTTTAAGCTCGCCTGTCTGTATGTTTTTATAAAGAGATTTGTTGTCGACCGTTATTCCCTTTTTTGCATATGTGCGGATAAGTGCCTTTTGCAAAGCATTTGTTTCTGCAGTCGTCATGCGGGTATCGTTCATCAGTAAGCTGATCCATGCACATAGGTTGACGATTTTATGCGTCATCCAACTTCCAGAGATTTTTTCTCCGTTAGCATCAACTGCTTTCCCTTCAGGACGGATATCCATAACATTGATTCGATCCCTTGCTCCTGGCGCAAGGGAAATGAATGTACCGCCAATGTTGGCGCAGCCATCGTAATAATCTAGGAGTCCTTTTTTAGGAATAATGAAATAAGATCGGCATCCATTTAAGTACATGCGCCTGCCGATCAATTCTTCTGTGAAAGTTTTCCCGCTACCAGAACTGCCAATAATAGTCATATTGGCATTGATAAACATATCTGTATCAAACCAATTCGGCGACACGATCGTTCCGTTATCACTTATACCAAGCACGCATCCCTTTGTGTCGTATAGCTGGAAGGTCGTAAACGGATAAATCGCCGCGATCCTGTCCGATAGGATGTTAAGCGCTAATTTGTTAAAAATCGGTGTGTTATAAAGGAATGGCATTGTTTGTATCCAGTAGTCTTCACACCAATTAGTAGCATCTGCTATCTGTAGGTGAAGTTTTTCCTTATAATGATGTTTCAAATTTTTTGCAATGCTATCCATCAGCTCATAAGTCGGAGCATGTATGGTTATGATGATAGACATGTCAACCAGTTCTGTGTCTCCAGACAACGCGTCATAAACGGTCTTATTGTTAATGAACTTCCTTTTTAGCGCCCCACCCTTTTCGTCTTTTCCCTTTGAATACTTTTCCAACATACTTCGGTGTGTATTGGTGTTGTAGAATTTTAGCAATGGCAGTACCGTTTCCCTGGGAAGCACTTTAAAAATATAATCACAATCCACGTAAGCGCCAGCTGCCAAAACATCTGTCATTATGCCGCCTTGTATCGTGTTTGGGAAATTATTTCCTTTTATTCCGATATATGTATAATATTGTCCGTCTTCACACATATACTCCCGATTCAGAAAGTACAACCCTTTAGGCGCCAAATAATCCGCCATAACCGGTGTTTTGTTTGTTCCATTTTCTTTGTTGAATCGCGCAAAATCTGCATCAATTCGCCGTTTTCTCTCCTGGAAGGATTCTCGTAAGCAAGATTTCCTATTAAAGAATTTGTATACAACTTCTTCAACAAACTCATTATATTTTTTCTCGCTTTCTCTACCATGAAACTCCACGCAAGAGTTTCCACAAGCATTCATCTTTTTTATGAAATTCTGCCGTTGGTCGTGCATGGTCTTGGATATACTAGAAAAATCCTTTGCCTTTATGCCATTCTCGCCGTTATACTCCCAGAAGAAAAAGTACCGTCTTACGATTGCATTTGTAGAACCTTCCCGATAAATGAAGTTAATATAATCGTTCAGGCATTCTCTGGAATGTTCATTTGTTAAAAGGTGTTGGCTGTTTGCAATAACTGTTTGGATCATATCTTTGACATCGGTATAGTCACTCATTACTTTGAACATGTACTTATACCACTTCATATTAAAAACATCTCCAAAATTATCCAACACCCGTTTCTTTCTTTCTGGCGGCATTCGATTGAAATTTATAGGGAAAATCTCAACAACCCCTATGTACCGATTATCTGGAGTAATGATTATTCCATCACGGTTGCGAACACCTATGAGTGGACTTTCATCCTGCGAAGCTCCCTCATAGTACGATCCCGTAAATTCTTTCTTTACTGAATCCTCAGTTCGTTGTAAAGCATATCTAGCTGTTTTGGCTAGAGTTGTTAGTGTCGTATTTTTCAATGAAGTCATCGAGTCGCTGTTTACTTTTTGCAATAATTGATTCAATGAATCCGAATTCTTCATAGCTTTCAAATTGTTTTTTCTCCTTTCGCTTATATTCTGGTCCTCGTAAATGCGAGACTCTTCTTCTGTGTTTGAATTTCAATTCATCTCTTATGAATTGAAATATAGAGCGATTTTTGTATCCTTTTACGAATACCACAAATAAAACCGGAACTATAACAGCTGCAGACATACCTTTCACAATATTAGTGAATGGTATCGCAACTATAAACAACGTAACCGTTGCAGATACTATTATCGCTTCCACCAGATTTTTTTTCTCTATGCCATGGAACTTTGATTTTTCTATAACATTGCTTGTCCATTGGTATTCGAGAATTTTTAATTCATCATCCTTATCGTTTTCCATTCTTCTCACCCCTTACTTTATGTATTCTGACATACATTATAATTTATCAGAAGTAATATGTAAAGATATGGTATAATTCACTTATTCCATTAAAGAAAAACGAGACGATTTTAGTCGTCTCGTAAAAAGTCTAACTTTGAAGGGTACCTCAGCTTTTATAATTTCGATTTCTTTTTTTTGCATAATTGACTTAGTATCTGACCCTACGCCTATGCATGGTGGTTTGCGGTGTGGTAGCCTGTGAGCATGTTTTTGGTAGTGTCTCAACCTCAAAGCGAATCGCCATCACAGGTCAAAGAGTAACAAACTCTTCTGTACTGTCAGCTTGTCCTCATTGCCTAAACTGGTTATTGGTTCAACCTTTTCCCTTGCCTATTGCCCCTATCTGATTTTATCTAGTAAAACAACCATGCTGTCGCCTGTCCTGTCTGTTACCTTAATTGCATTCGCGCCATTCATTACCATTATCCGACCTATTTCCAGGGACTTTCACCTATAAATCTAAAAGTCTTGATTTTTAGTCAAGTAAATAATCAAGTTTGGGACACACCTGCATATAGCAGATGGTTTATTTTTATTGTTTATATAAAAAAGACGCTATGTTAGACATAACGCCTTTACACCTTTAGAATGGATATAAATTTTCTCATAGCTTTAGCTGTTAGAAATTTTGCAAGTTCATTCTGATAAGTATATAATAAATTTATTCGTGGTAAACTGATAATCTATATGCACCACGCTCCCGCCCGCGGACTGCATCTTAATTTGCATATGACTGCCTTTTTTCTTGCTAGATACGATCGTAACCGCATTTCCCGTTTCTCCGTTTTCCTTTAAAATATAGTCTGTTTCATCGCTGATCCTTTCCAGCCCCACTACTGGCATATCTAATTCTTTTAAATAGCCAAGATTCGTGATGTAATTATATTCCGTATCAACCCCTTCTTCATAATAGTTTGCATCGGGATGCATATATGCTTCTGTTGATTTTTGCCCATATTGCTGTGTGTCAAGCGTATTCGCATCGTTTTCTGGATTTGCACATATCAATACGCCCACTATAGATCCTCCTATTATAGCTGTAGCAAATACAGCAAACAATTTACTTTTTTTCATATAGATACCTCGTCTTAGTATATAATCCACATCTTACTGGATTTAGAGGCTGCCGCCGTCAATGTTGTTGCATTATATATGACTTGGTTATCCCGGCGCTCTATAATATTTGCATTCTCGCTTTCCTTGGACGGATCATGTACGATAAACTCCGTGTCGGATATCCCTGTGATAAGAAGATAGCTTCCACCGACTCCATAAACGCTGTTGTGCGGTATATAAACTAATATGCAGCCATGCAGCGTTTTAAGGCTGTCTGAAGCTGTTTTGAGGTCATAATCGGCTTCCACGCATCCTAGCCCTATATCCTCTATAAACTGCTGGATTTTCGCCGAATTTAGGCTCTCTGTGCCTTTTTCACATAAATCATTGTGATTTATCAGGAACATATCTGGTGTTATTTCAATTCGTTTATAGTATGACTCAATCATGCTCAAACACATAACCAGATTCCCATCCTCATACAAATACGAATCGCCAAATTGCTCTTCATAGTCTTCTTTGTAATAATATGGATAATCCTCTATTTCCTTTGCAGGAGCATCCTCGCTCAGTACAACTGAATCATCCGTCGAAAAAAAGGTAACTGTCGGGGTTCTTTGCATCTCTGTTGCTACCACTTCCTCGTTACCTGCCACCGGAACACTTTCCCCGGAGCATCCGGTTGCGAACGCCACCATAATTGTCAGTATGCATAACTTTGATCTTTTCAATATTTTATTCCTCGATTATGATTATATCTTCTGTTGGATCTGTAGCCTCTGTTGATGTAGAGGGATTTGCAGCGATATTTGTATTTACATATATGCAAGTATCATCTTCGCTGATAGCTACCTCGTATTCTGTCCCTTCACATTCGATATGATATATTCCTTGCATTAAATCATTGTCATACGTTACAGAAGTAAATTTGTATGCTGGAACATCATTTCCAAACTGCATATACAGTGCATATACCACTTGTGCCAATACATCTGTATTGGCTTCGCTTTCACCATAATCCACATATTCATATAGAGAAGGATCCACAAGTGCTAAATCGTATTCTGCTAAATTCAAACAATATTGAAAATCAACATATCCGGTTTCCCTTTTGGTATCAACCTCATTTTTCCAATCTTCAATTTCTTCCGTTGTGTACGTTTTTACCAGTGGCTCTTCCGTTGGCACATCATAATCTGATAGTTCCGTGCTGTTTTCGGCAGCTGTTTTTTTCTGATCCAAATACCAGCCATAGATAAAACCCATCATTAACCCGATTATTATAATCCAAATAATGCTAAGAAATTTTTTCGCATATTTCGTATTCATCAATAAACAATTACTCCTTTCAATGTAAATCTTCTGCGCAGAGACTGCAAATCCATTGTTGATGATTTATAGCACCATTCTATAGGACCGTGCGACAAAAATTGTCCTATGCCTGCTGGGTAGCCGTCTGATATAGTAAGGTTATTAAAGGTACGCAGAACACTATAATAGTCTTGTGCTGTCCCCAGATTGTTATACGCAGCGTCTCTTTCCTGTATTGATGCTGCATCCGTTGCTGTAGCAAATGATGCTCCGTGTATTTGTTCGCTCATACTTTTTGGGGTGCGTATACCTGTTTGGATTATTCCATAAGGAAATGTATGCCCCTTTGAATCGCCGGTTGTTACAGGTACATAGTATAGCGCGCCTGTGCTATTTTCCTGTAACACCAAATCCATTTTTTTATTTCCATAATCATACCATGATGCACTTAAAGATACACCTCCTGTATTTACCCAATAATTACGATGAACAATTCCTGGACCAACCGCAATCAAATATCTTCCATTTTTGACTGCAGCCCCGCCTTCGCCTCGCTCCCAGTGAACTCCTTGCAATGTATTTTCCCAATAAGCAGGACCAAATTCATAAATGCACCAATTTGATTCTGAATAATGAACTGTGATACCATTGTTATTCATATCACTTACAATGTCTTGCGTCGCTTTTACTGTATTTACAAAATAGCTATCTACGCCTACGGTACTTGTTGGTCCAGAGTATAAATTCAGCCACCCTTGATACGTTTCTACAAGAGTTGGAGTCGTTACAAGAGCTGCTGATCCGCCAACATCTGGGACAGATGTATACCATTCCGATGTGTCAAATGGAGTTATCACACTTACAGGGCAACTGTTATCAACTATATCTCCTAATAAGTAATCTTCCACAGATTCGTTTGGAAAGTCATAATTCCACGGTGTAAAGTCGTTGTCTAATTGCATTGTGTCAAAAATTACTCTTTTTCTATCTAATTCGTCCCGGCATTGTGCTTTCATTTGATTCAGCATTTGTTCCTGCAAATCAATATAACATGTGGATTCTCCTTCTATCGCAATATCGTCAGCAGTAATTCCAAGCATATTATATATCTCTTCCCACGAAAAAGTATGAATTGTTGGGTCTACAATCACATTTCCATCTTCATCTGTACTTACACTGTATGTAAGGTAATAAAAATATTTCATGTATATACTTGATCTTCCGTTTACCGCATCGGAAACAAACTTTCGCTGAATATATGATGCCGCATCCTCTGATTTTGCAGTTACGGAAGTGTCGCTTGTATAAAATCCAGAATTAAAACCAAAATCCAATACAACAGCAAGTTCGCCCCAGTTTATGTTGCTATACACATCCTCATATCCATTAGGATATTTTGCATTCAGTGCATCACAAATGTCATGATAATTCCACCCTTCTTCATGTGCTTTCGCCTTTATATCCATATCAACCGCATGATTATATGCATTTTTTAGCAGCTGATGCTCTAATTTGTACATTTCGATTAACCCTTGGTCAATATCGTTATCCGGGTCATATAAATCTTCACTGACCTCATATACTTGCGTTGTCTGTAGTCCCCAATGACCATCTGCTCCTAATAGATCACGCCATATGTCGGTAATTGCTGCAGAAAATGCAGTTACACTTGTTGCCAGCGTTGCTACCAAGCCCTTTAAAGCGGTCAAAACCCCTCCAGAGGATAAATAATACATAATACATACGAACACAATTGTGATGATAATAATTATAATAGCTACCATAATTATCACAAAAACAGCTGGGTTTGCGGCGATAAACGCCGCAATGCTTTTCAAGGCTGCCATCTTTTTTGCTACTCCTATGGCGTTTTTCCCTTTTTTTAGAGATTTAAGCTTTTTGGCAACTCTTATGGCATTTTTCCCTTTTTGGACAACTCTTGACACGTTCTGCTTTTCTTGGTCAAGGTCATTTGCCATTGTATCATTCCCGTTTTCATTCATGTAGCTTATCCTCCCTTAGTCCTTCTTTTGTGTATCTGCCTTTGACTTGCTCTCCTTCACAAAATAATGTCCGGTCTGTGCATTACCAATAATTTTTCCATTATGTGTTGCATAACCATGGCAGGCATCTGTAAATTCAAAATGCTTACCCGTTGTCGTATCAAATCCGAAATCTCCAGTTTTTTGGTTGTATGAAATGCTATCTACCTTAATATCATTCGATTTTACGATGTTTGCAAATTGTTCCGAACCACCACCCGGACACCGCAGTATTTCACCATTATAATTGATGCGGTTATCAATCCCTTTTTCATCGTTAGGTGCAAACATAGAGGCAATTTTAATCTTTGTGTCAGCTCCCGTATCAGTACCTACAATATCCTTCAATGGCATTTGCACAGTTTCGACGTCTCCAATGTTCTGTGGATCCATCTGTGTTATCTTTTCTAATTGCATATCATCTGACCCGAAATCCGTATTTGCAGAATATAACTCCTCTCCTTTTGAAGTTACAATACCGACAAGGCTACCTTCGTTATAAACAGATGCCGTCCCATCTGGATTCATAGAATAGGATATTGCATCAGCATCTACGCTTTCACCAAGCTCAGCCATCATATTTTCTACATGCGCCTGTCCATCCGGTGTACCCAATGCCAACTCATCTGCGGTAAAATTAGCAGCTTTTTCATTGGCAACATTTAAGTACATAGCATTCCCGGTAACATCCTCAAATGGTATAGCAGTGAATCCCTTTCCTGCCTTTCGGTTAGATATGACACCCTGTAGCGTCTTATCTCCATTAGATAAAACTACACCCATTCCGTTTTTACCAATAGATCCGTTTGTTGATATTTTATATCCCTTTACTTTACCGTTGGCATCCATCAGACTTCCGTAAACGCTCTTTAACACTCCATCTGTCATTGCCTTTGCGTTATTCTTGCCCGCTGCAGTCGCTAATATATCTGGCAGATATCGTGGATCCATACCCTGCATTATCGCACTAGCCAATGGATTTGAGCTGCCATAATCCATTGCTGCCCTCATTGCTCCGCCAACAGAATCTGTCATTGCTCTTGATGTTGCTGTTACTCCAACACCTTTTCCGAGAATTGCCGATCCAACCTGCGCCAACTTCATATTATTTGTAAACGCACCTACATTTAATGCCCCACTGCCTATTGAACGATTAACATTAGATGCTCCAATAGCCATTGCGCCCACAGATAGCGCAACCTCATTAAAAAGAGAACCACCCATGCTTGCTGTTGACAATCCCATGTCTTTCAATACCTGTTCCATACGGCATCCAATACGCACGAATGAAATAAACAGGAAAATTGCGATCAATGACGATGTTAGGTGAGAATACATGTAAAAAGCAATAGAGATCCATGCCTGCGTCAGAACAAGTACCCCTACTTCCACTGCAAACATTTTTTGATATGTAAAAAATGTCTGTTCTGTTTCAACTGCAATATAAAAAGGTAAACTCATAGGAAGAGCCATGTATAAAACCATAGTCATCATATATCTTTGCGCTAACTCTACGATCAATTTTATTAAGTTATATCCGCATAAAATTAAACATGCAATTCGTATTACTAGCGCGATCAATATAACTGTTACCAAAGATCCTGAAAACAAGCCTGACAATGTATTTCCGATTGACATTCCAAACACAGTAACGCTTGACGGGTCTTCATCCGTTATATCTGTTGCAGTAAAATCTTCCTGTAATGTCATAACTGCATCTTGCACAGAATCGTTTCCTAACATGCCATAATCTACATTACCTGCTGTCTGCTGACCGAAATACTCTATTGCTTTGTCATATGCACGCATTCCCCAATCAAGCACAAAATCACCAAAATACATGACAAATGCAAGAACGCATGCACAAAACGCCGTTCTTATAAGCAACGTGCGTAAAGAGCTTTTAACTTCTGTTCCCATTGTGTTATATGCATACGTTGTAAATAACCTGTAAACAAAGAGTATACCCATTAGCCCACCACTAAGCCAGGTAAACCAATCCGTAATAGTTGAGACATTTCCGTTTAGCAGTTCATCCAATTTGGTTACAGACGGACTTAAACTCCCGTCCAGAAATCCCTGAAAGATTAGTTGTATAAGTCCGACAAACATCGAATTTATAAAATTTAGAAAAACTGTTAAAAAATCACTTACTATAGTAGACATACTTTACTTTTCCTCCATATAAAAAGGACTTGGAGAAATTCATTCTCCAAGTCTTTAAGCTTTCTTATCAGCCTCCGATGAGTCCTGCTAAATACTTGAAAAAATCAAATATCATGAACAGTATCGCGCCATCGTTTAAGGCGAGGATCCATGTTACTAATGTTCCGGTAAGTGCTCCTTTGTAAATTCCATTTGCACGCTCATTGCCCTTTGTTTTAAAATAAAAAAAAGCGACAACGGCGAGAAATAGCAAGCCCCATTTCGCCCAGAGCCGGCATACTGCTTTTATCGTTTCTACATCGCCGTCTGTAGATAATAACGCCGGTTCCGATGCCGCTGCCGGTACAATACTTCCTACGCAAGCCAGAGCAGAAATAAAAAACATAGATGCTTTTCTCTTTGCAAAGTAAATTTTTCTTTGGATTTTTGTTGCAAACTGCATATTTTTGACCTCCTTGACGTGTTATATGCTATACGTGTACAATACCACATATATACCAGTAGTGCAAGGTGTTTTGCACTGCCTACAATAATAAAAAGCGACGCCCTAAAGCGTCGCAAACATATTTTTTTGATAGAGATTCCACTTTTTATTAACACTTATCAGCCAAACGATTTAAACAGATCCATGTTAATTCCAGAATCATCATCCAAATCGTCGTCATCTAAATCGTCATCATCCACATCATCGTCATAATATGGCTCTTCAACTTTTTCTAACTGTTTTTCTGTTATTGTTTCCGCAGATTCCTTCGTTTCGACCGGCGGTTTAACAGGTTCGCAAGAATATTGCGGACATGTCTTCCGATCTTCTCCTTCCCCCGGACTCGGATTTTGTGCCAAGACTCTTTGCACAGCACAGTCCATTGCTGCTTCCAATATTTTTGCCAAGGGCATAATTTCTAATGCATATGCCTCATCCGCAGTTAAGTTAGATATGTCATTTACTCCGTTTCGTGATAACAATTCTGCAACAAGATCTGCAATTTTTTCAAACTGCCTTTCTCCTAATATTGACAGATATTCATATGCTTCCTTTTGTTTCTCATCATCCAACTTGAAAAATAATGTGCTTAATTTCTCGGCTTTTTCTGCAGATAAGGTTGCCACATTTTTTATTCCATTCTGGGAGAGCATATTGCATATAAGCTCTGCAATTTTTTTCGACTGCCCTCTGTCAAGTTTTAAGAGGTATTCGTGCGCAATCCGCTGCTGATCGTCCTGCATATCAAAAGACAGATTATGTCGAATATGCGTTCTGTCTGTTTTGCTCATATGCTACCCCTTTCTTTATGCTCTGCTGATCAACTTTGCATATCCTCTTGCGTTTGCTTTCGGGTTTGCAATAAACTCGTATTTCACGAATTTACCGCATTCTTTAATATATTTTTTGAACAGCTGGGATCCACCTCCGATAAATAATACCGGTCTTGCGTCGATAAGCATCTTGTTCTGTGCCATTACGTTCACGATCGTATCGAACCACGTTCTTGCATAATCATTAACGATCTTTTTTACTTCCTCCGACACGAAGCTGTCGTCATCCCTAAGAATGTCCTCAATGTCTATGGCTTCGATCTTTGCGCCCGTTTGAATGTCAACTTCGTTGATAATATTCTCATACATTGCAAGCACACCTAATGACTTGGATGTCCCTTTGTCATCAAACTCATTATTTACAATTGACACGATATCGACGGTCCAGCCCCCAATGTCAACTGCATAATATGTAGGTTTCTTTGCATTGACGATAGAATCTACTTTTTTGGGCTTGTATGTTACAACAGCTGCGATGTCCTGCGGGTAACAGTCAATCTTATTTAACGTGAAGTTAAACTTATACCCACCATATTCATATGTCACACCCTTATCCATACGATCCCGGTAGTATTCGATGTACGCCTTTTTATAGCGCGAATAATGGTTAAGTGGCACCCCCATTCCAAGATTGATTGCAGCAATACTTTCAATTTCTGCCTGAACATCAGATGTTTCCATCTTATTTTTTTCTGCGCCTGTTCTCTTTGCCACTTCTTTTTCTGCCCAAAAAATAATTTCATTCGCAATTGCAAGCAATGTCAGCACATACATATTCTCATTTTCTGTTTTGTTTTCAACATACGGAAATCTCTTTTGAGACGGCTTATAGTATCTTGAATTCAGAAAAAGGCATTCCTTGGCTTTGTACGGCGCGTCTGTATACGACACAAATCCGCTCGGTATGACTGTATTCTGGGTTTTTGTATCAAAATTCCCAACATCTACTCCAATATCAAGCACTTTATCTTTTCCCATGATTTTATCTCCTTTACTTGTGGTATAGAGATGGTATAACACACTTTTTATTTTCTGTCAACGAACAACGCGTCATTATATTTTAACAATGCGTTGTTGTAGATAAAAATGTGTCATAAATATATCTCAATGCGTCATTGATTTATTTTCTTTCCTCTCGTATAATGATTTATAAATAAATGCAGAAGGGATGGATAAAAAATGAAAACACTATGTTTTGCACAGATGAAAGGCGGTACAGGGAAAACAACAATTTCATATAATATCGCTTGCATACTTGCCGAGCACGCCAAAGTTCTTGTTGTGGATTTTGACCCTCAATGTAATCTTTCTTCTAATTTTTGCTTTGATGTATTTGATGAAGATGCAAAAACTGTAGCCGATATGTTAGACAACATAAAGATTGATCCTCTGGACATTGTAATCCCATCACCATTAAAGGAGCTGCCGAATTTAGATTTATTTCCAAGCACAACCTATTTATTTGGAAGTGAGATCTCTTTGATTTCTAAAACCGCCAGGGAATCCGTCATGAAAAGCTACATGAAAAAGAACGAAAATTTCTTTAACAGTTATGATTATGTTATCTTTGATACTGCCCCGAGTATGGGAATTATCAATCAAAATGCTTTTTTTGTGGCTGACCATATTATTTTAGTGACGGATCCGGATTGCAACTCTGCCCGGATGGCGCACGTCTTCTTAAAACTGTGGGATGAAGCTCGTGAATATTCTTTAATTCCAAACACAGTAGATGCTTTAATTATCAACAATGTAGAGCGCACCAAGATATCCAACAAAATGCTTGATTTTATTGATTCACACCCTGTTTTGTCAAAAATCAAATTGGAAACTACGGTTCCTCACACTACACGCTTTAAGGAATGTGTGGAGCAGAACAAACCTATACAGTTTCTTATAACAAAGTCCAAGACCGAGGAAAAATCTCGTGAAAAGGCTGAAAACTCTATACGAAAAGTAATTGAAGAATTATATAAAAGGGGGATATTATAATGTCATTTGATGATAGCAATGTTATGATTCGATCAGAGGAAGAGACCAAGCGCTTAAAAGAAGAAAGAAGAAAGAGGATGTTTGGCGGCGCACCCTCTCCTAGTCCAATTTCAACAGATGTGTCCACCGTGGACACATCTATTGAAACTACCCGGATAGACGAGATAACATCAGGTATGGGGTTTAAAAAAAATGTGATTTATCAGGTAAATTACGCGTTGATCGCGGAATACCCAGATAATGCAAACATTTTCTCTATGGATGGAATTGATGAATACGCAAAAGATGTTTCAGATTTAGGGTTTTACGGAGCGATTGTATGCAGATATCTAAAAGATATAAACAGACTTGAAATCATTTCTGGTCACAGAAGCTTTCGTGTATTGCGAAAAAACAAAGAAGAATATATCCCTTGCATTATTGCAAATTCAATGGATGATGTAGAAACACTTACTTTCCTGCTCAAGGCTAATATTAACAACAGGAAGTGGACTCCTCTTGACTACGCAAGAGCGATTTACGCCTACACAGAAAAGATTCAGCCACACAAATCATTTGTGGGACGTTCCCGTGACGATATTGCTGATTTTTTTCACATCAGCCCGACTATGGTTCATCGTTACACATCTATCCTTAAAATGATCCCAGAATTACAAGCAATGGCAAATGATCCAGATTTTCCGTTTAGTGCATTTAGCACTGCAGCTACGCTTACAGACGATGACCAATACATTTTATATAACAAAATCAATGAGTTCATACAGGGCAATCCTGGTGTTTCAATCACGCGCCAGAACATCGAGGCAATTATAAAACGGATAAAAAACGGAACAATTGATAAAGAGCCATTGCCGAAAACAGTTTATTTGGATGATTATGTATATAAAGCACGAATTCAGCTCGAAAAGCTGCAAGCCAGTGATACAGCTGTTAAAGACAAAGAGCAAACGTTAGCTTACTTACATGATCTTGAGAAACTAATTGAAGAAGTTAAACAAAAGCTTTAAGACGTTTCCCTATAATAGTAAATTTGCAAAAAGGATGTGTCCACCGTGGACACATCCTTTTTATGCTTAAAGATAATATCTTATGTAACATTTATTTTCCCAATGTGTCCACCGTGGACACATTGGGGGATCAAACAAATTAACGTTGACCAAAACCTTTTGAATATTTTAACGTGTCCACCGTGGACACATTTTAAATACCATTAGTTAGCAATATATCTTCTCGATAAAAAAGCAGCCTATTAGGCTGCTTCCCTTTTTATAGCTTTTCAATTCTTAATCTGCTTTTTTATCCACTGCATTTGCATTAGTTTCTTGAACAAAACAATAATAGACCGCGTTTGTGGCATATGTATTACTATTTACCTGGAATAGGGCAGAAGAGGGTATATATGCGCAAACAACATCTCCAACCTCACATACCGATCTTGCTTTATCGTTATATACTTTTAACAATGTTTCTTCATCTAATTTTATAATCACATATTTTCGGCTTTTCTTTTTTCCCTCCATGATGGGAGATTTTTTTATGCAAGCCCCGGTATACTTCAAAACATCTCCATCTAAATATTTTAATCCCTGATAGATATGAAGTGAAGCATATATAGTAGCAAGTATGGCAAAGCCACAAAAAATCCAAAAGCTTCTGGCGTATACTGCTGTTAAAACCCCAATAACAAAAAGCAAACCCGCTAATATACAATTTTTGACCAAATTGATACGCAGCGGCTCATCAATCATACTAAGTTTTTCCTTAACAGCCGATTTTTTCATGTTCTGTTCCATTTCGGACCTCCTATGCGTAATAAATTAAAAAGGCAATTAAACCGAACATGCCTATTATAGTTGCAGAAATTTTTATTACCAGCGCTTTTGGAAAAACATCTGCTTTAACACCGGATTTTAATGGAGTATCATCATAGTAGCCGTCCTGGTTTGAGTCAAAATCGCTTCCCTCAATTTCCTTTTGCTCTGCCCTTTGACTCTGTTCTTCGCGCTTCCTTTCGATGCATCTCTGTAACCATGAAGCAGCACTTTCTTCAGGCTCATCCTTGGATATATCATTGTCTGAAAATTTCTTTCTGTTTTCTTGTGGCGCAATCTCTGGATGTTTCGTCTTTTTATGTACTAATGCATCTGTGATGCGTTGCTTTTCACGCAGCTCTGCTGATAGGTTTTCCTCAACAGCAGAATTATTCTCTGTAGGTTGAAACTCTTCGCCTAACGGCGCCACATCCTCTGCAGCCAATGTCGGTTCTTCATTGTATGCGTCAAGTACAGCTAATGCAGCCTCTTCATCTGAAGTTGTAAAATCAGAATTATCTACGTCAGACGGATCATCATCCACAAAATCTGCATCAAAAAATAATTCCTCCATTGGCTGATCTGTTGCATCTTCTTTTGTAGTTTTGCTCGTTGGAACATGAGGTATAGGAACAGTAGTAGTAGCAGCAGATGCCATTTCAGGGTCACTCGCCATGTCTGCTCCCAGCATTTTTGTCTGTGTTTTAGCTACTTTCTTCTCATTATTTTTTGCAGTTTTAGAGCTGTTGGTTCTTCTTTTTACGCTTTCGCCGGAACTGGAACTTATCACACCATATTTTCTAGGCTTCGGTGGTGTGGCATTTCTAATATCGGCATTTTGAACAGTTAAATTGTCTTCCTCCAATAACTTCCGAATCTTTGCGGAACATTCAGAACATCTACCGGTCTGCGCATAGAAGCCTTTATCATATTCCTTGTTGCACTTAGGACAAATACGATCCATATGATTTTCTCCTCATCTTTAATATAATAAGTGTATTATACCACATGTTTCCATCCTTGCAACTGAAAAGGGACTGCGAAGAAGCTCTTAAAACTTCCTACAGTCCCTTTTATTCCAATCTATCATGTTTATCGGTATGCCTAGCATTTAATAAATAAATGCATCTCCACTCGAAAAAGCATTGTATGATATACCTAATCCTTCGTATGGAAGCACAAGTCCGATATTATTTATAAGCGCTGATTTTTTCTCATTATGATGATACCATCCATCATACATACTACGAACACCAACATATGGAGATGTCATTTTTACCAGTACGCTTTCCTGCTCCATTAACCGTCTTAAATCTAATGGTTTTTTACTATTATCACTGTATACTGTATCGTATTCCTGTCGCAAAGTACATAAGCGAACTTTATCTGAATTCCAAAATGAATCCGTAATTTTTACACGCCTATCTGGGAAAACAAGTTCTGATGTTTTGTCGTCATATATAGCCCAACCATTCATTGAATACAAGTTTGGATATTCTACATAGATGGGGCATAAGTGAAATCGGAAAAGGTCTGATGGCAATATCTGTACCTTATCTGACTCAGATCCCACTCCTCCTGTTTCAATGAGATTATCAATTTCTTTTTGCGATAATTCCTCTTTAGGATCATCCGTAAAGCCTAATAAATAAGCTTTGGATACTTTGAAATAATCCATAATCACCTGCATATATTTTGCAGAAACCGGTCTTCGACCTGTTTCCCACATAGATACTGTTGATATACCTATTTGATCACTGGAGTATCTTTCATTTATTTCTCGTGTCAATTCAGCCTGACTGATTTTCTTTTCTCTTCGCAAAAGCACCAATCTTGCGGGAATAATTCGTTCTTTATTTACAAGACCCATTTTTTTCACCTCGTTTTTCCTTCAATTTAAGTGTATCATACCATTAAAATTGCACACGTACAAGTGAAATTTTTACAAATTCTTCCAATTTAAGGCAATTATTTGCGGTTTATTGTCCAAATAATGTGAAATACCACATGATTTTGCTAATAATTATTGAATAAAATGTGAATGTATGGTATAATACACATATACATGGGAGGTGAATTTTATGAAAGTAGCCAAAATAGCTGTTTCGGTTTTTAATAAACATCAAAACCGCACTTTTAGCGAGTTGTGCAACAAATACGGCATCAAGCACATCTCTACATCCAAAATAACGCTTCCGACTTATATGATGCTGATTATAACGTCTGACAATATTACTGCCGTACCAAATTCTTCCCGTACCGGTGCGTATGGAGCAGAGACATATTATGGATGTAGCGTATATACACTCAATGAGTTCAAAGAAAATGTAAACCATTTGATTTCACGAGACTGATTTAGGAGGAAACCTATGACAAAAAAAAGAATTTTACCTGTTTGCTTTCATGCTTTACTGTTATCAATATTTTTTGCTGTTGTGCAGCCAGCAAACATTTACGCCGGAGAGAAGGATATAACTATACCGTTTACCAAAAATTATGACAATGTTACGCTTACTATTAAGATGGAGTCAAGCGGGGAGTACACTGGTGTTTTAACGGCGCCAGACGGAACCACCTATGACTGTTCTGTTGTGGATGCAACAACTTTAACGTGTAATATTGAGAAAGTAGTTGCTGGAGATTGGTCACTGAACATATCTGACGAATACCAGGATGCTATACCAAAAGCGACTGTAAGCATGAGCCAGCGGAAAGTCAATGAAACAGACGTTGTAGATTCAAACAATATTACTGTAGGGAAAGATATTGTGGGGTTAAAGACATACTTTGTTGATAACTCTGTGGTTATTGAATGGACAGATGATACCATTGGAAAAGTTTCTATCCAGATTGTTGATCTTGATACAAATGAAACTCTTGCAAATTCATCCACAGATACCAAGAAGTTTACTTGTGACCTTAAAGATACTACCAAAAGAATATCTATCAATATTGTGCCATCATCCAGTAGTAATGTCTCCAGTGCCACAACCACATATACCTATGACGTGGACAATCATCCGGATGCAGTAGTAACGTTTCCAACAGAGGATATGATAAATGTGGATTATGTTACTGCGACCGTTACAGCCGGTCGTGCTTACGCAGCAGACGTATATGTCGATGATTCTGAGGTAATTTCCGGCGAAAGCATTCCGCAGGGCGAGAGTTCATTTAAAATTCCTATTGAAGAGGATGGATTACATACCATCAAGTTTTATGTGGTTGATGATGACGATAACATGCGTTCTACTTGCATGGATGTTACCAAGGACAGCATTGCGCCGGAATTAGAGCTTGATGCAGAATATGACAATTTACAGACAACCAGTGATACATACACTATCAGCGGTAAAGTAACGGGACAGACCAGCTTCACTATTAACGACACAGATGTAACGCCTACCAGTGATGGTCATTTCTCTTATGATGCAACTCTTCATGAGGGTGCAAATAAACTGGATCTTGTAGCCAAGGATGTAGCAGGAAACGAATCGTCTTACAGCATTACAATAAATATGGAACACCCAAAAAAGACTCTTACCGTTCGGCAGGCAATCGAATACCTTGCCATTCTTATAATTCTTATCGTATTTATTATTAAGAATAGAAAGAAACGCAATAAAAAGGCAACGACACAACCATTATCTGATGCAGGAACGGAAAGTACAGAAGACATTGATTCCAACAGCGACAATGTTACACCAGCCAAGTCATCTACAAAGCGGCATTTACACGTTGGATTTAAAGATGATATACCGGCTTCTCTGCCGAAATTTAAAAATCCACACGTAAAAACACTCAAAAAGGCTGACAAAGATGTCTCCGCATCCAGTTTTAGCTTAAGAGACTTTATTCCATACCTTTTTGTAGTAGGCGTAATGGTATGTCTGCTTAATTTTATGGTGTCTATCGGTTCAATTAAAAGCGGATCTATGGAACCAACGCTTATGACCGGCGACATCGTAATAGGCAACCGGCTTGCCTACAAGGTGCGTCAGCCGCAGACTGGAGACATTATCTTTTTCAAGTTTGGAAAAGATGTGTACTGTAAGCGCATTATCGGCGTTGCCGGAGACAATGTAGCTTTTCGTGATGGATATGTTTATCTCAACGGCGAGAGACTTGATGAGAGCCTGTACCTTGACGAAGACATTGAAACCAACTGCACGGAAACATTTGCCGTTCCTGAAAATTGTGTCTTCGTCCTGGGTGATAACCGTGAGCTGTCTTACGATTCCAGATTTTGGGATAATCCATACATTCCGATCAACGACATTATCTCCAGAGAACTCATTGACTTTAATAATATTCTTCGTTAAAAAGGGAGGTGCATCATTTGAGCCAGAATGTAGAAGAGCGGAAGAAGTGCAATAGAGAACTTGCAGCAGAAGACGGGTGTCTCAATTCAGCATTTACACTAAATAAGTGGTTCGTGAAGGTTCGTCCTTGCTACGGCATTGGAAAAGTGTGTTTCTCATTCGTCCTAAAAACCCAAAAAGCAGAAGAAAAGGGAAAGATCTCTTTTGATGTATACATGGATATGGACGAGTTTGATAACTGGTGCGATGACATTCTTGATCGCACTATGGCAAAGCAGATTGCATTAGAGCGGAAAAACAGCGCTGACAAACCGTTCTATACTTTTACAACCGGAGAGAATGGCAGCTACAAAATGTCTTTTGGATTTAGCACTGTATCAGATGTTAATATCTGTGGAAAGGGAAAACACAAGGAATCTGGCAAGCCGGTAGGGAATTATCTTACTGCTAACGTACCCGTAAACTATAGTTGGCTGCGAACACTTGCAAAATACTATAGGCGAACATCTGCCGCTTGGTTTGCGAAGATCTCCGATATTATTTTAAGTTCGTCACAGAAAAAGGCAAATTCTTTAAACGATAATTATTCTGACGAGAGCAATACATTTGACCATATGGGCGCGCAGGAATCCCAAACAGAAGAGAAAGAGAGTGCCGCAAGGGAAGTCCCTAAAGAAGCGGAAACGTCCCGGAATGGGGCAAATACGCAGTCACAGAAGGCAGATGAATCCTCAAGCAATAATTCCGAGCCTGTTTTAAAGAAGACCACCCTTTATACCATAGGCGCATTTAAGGAACGCACTTCACACAGGGGCGATTACAGCTTACAGGCAACTGAAAAACCTCTTGTAAATGGGAAAGTCGCAGATAATGCGCATGTATATAATGTGGTTGTCAAACATGATGCAGTAAAACAAATCGGAAATGCCTGGATTGATCTTGCTGAAAGCGCAAAAAAGAATTCTGTGAAGATTCTTATTCGTTACACCACTGGAGCAGAAGAAATCAAGGGTAAGTCTTACAATGTTGTATACGCACAGGAATTGTCATTTTAAGACAAAAAGGGGATGTATCGCTTAAACAGCGGTGCATCCCCTTTGTCAATTATGCTATTCTTCGCAACATATACTTTGAATAAAGATTTATCATTTTTTCCGAAAGAAGTGTTGTTCGCTTATCCTCCGCAATAGTGCGAACAGCTTTTGCCAACGCCTTTTGCTGATAGAATACGGTACATTCCACTTTTGCTCTGGTAATGCCAGTATAAAATAGATTCCGCTGTAACATTGCAGAATGACTATTTAATAATGCCATTATAACATGCTTATACTCGGATCCCTGTGACTTATGAATACTCATTGCATATGCAAGTGTAAGCTCATCCAGCGCATCATAGCCATATGTTACCGTGGTATCCGTGTACTCTACAGTAACGTACTGTTCCGAAACACGAATCACAGTGCCAACCTCGCCATTAACACACTCTTCATTGTTTTCCAACTGCATAACCGGATCATTCACCCGGAACACACGACTGTTTCCGTCTTTATCCGTATGTCGGCAGCCCTTCCCGCCAGGATTAACGATTTTTTGGATTTCGTTGTTTAAGCGGTTGGAGCAAACGCCATTCCTGCGGTAGGGTAGTAGAACAATAGTCTGTTCTATTCCGTATTTTTGAATACTTTTCATGTAAGCTTCAAGAATTGCTTTTATGCAGCCATCAGCCACATCGCCCTCTGGAAGCAGGTTAGGGTGAAAATCTTCTCCTTCGATCAATTCCGCTTTTCCCTCACGCACATTGCAAATATTTCCATATAACATAGAGCTGTTATCCTGCCGGAACGTATGCGTAAGCATTGTTTTTGGAATTACACCGCAACGAATAATGTCACGCAAAACCGCCCCCAGACCGACTGATGGAAGCTGATCTACATCACCAACGAATACAAATCGCCTATCTCCATAAATGCATTTTGATAGGGCAGAAGCGAGCCAAATATCATCCATAGAAGATTCATCATTGAATAGGACCCTTTCTGTTATATCCCGCAAGCGCCCGCTGCATCCTAAACCTATTTTTTTATGACCGGTGCAGGCATACTCTCCGGTACTTTCCGTGATACGCTTGGCGGCTTTTCCTGTTGGAGCAATGTATGATATAGTTATTCCTTCTGTGAGCTGCCTCAACACATATGCAATTGCTCTAAGAACCGTCGTTTTTCCGGTGCCGGGTCCGCCGGTAAGAATTGACAAGGAATTGTTTACAACCATAATAACTGCATCAACTTGGTGACAATGCAATTTGTGCCCGCCGTTTTCCTCCGCCTCGAACTTACTGACCAACTCCCTGATCAGCGTTATAGACGTTTGTTTTGGTCTATGATTTACCAGTAATTCAATGAAATTAGTTGCGATTGCACTTTCAGCGTCAGCAACCGTTCTCAGCGTTACCATTTTCTTTGTTCCATTTTTGCTTTTATAATAAGCAAATTCGCTATCCTCAATAAAATCTTTTTCAGATAGCGCAAAATCCTCACATATTTTTGTTGTTTCGGCTGTCGTCAGCCATGTGCTTCCAGTTGAAGAAAGAGCGCTATAAATGCGCTCTTTCACCTCATTTCTTTTTGTTTTTTCCATTTTTTCCTTCCTCCTTATTCCGGAAAATCTTGTCTACATATCCCTGTTCAACCATTTTTACGCCATCGCTTGTCGATTCAGAATAGACAAGTTCATCCTTTTTGCATTCTTCCAACAGCTGCGGATTTTCTTTGATAAACGCCGCCGCATTGAAATTTCTTTCAACATATCTTTCATAAAGATCCGGGTACTTCTCGTAAACCTTATCCACGTCAACAAGGCTGCTTTTTCTAACACTGCTACGCAAAGACACCTGGACATATTTCCCTGTTTTTCCATATGGAATATACGCTGTAGAAGCTCCATCAGCCGCCTTTGCAATCGCAAGCGTTTTTTCCTTAATATCTGACTTATACTGTTTTTCCGCCTGTTTCGCACTTTCAAGCTTCTCATGTAACTCAATCAGCTCTTCTGCATCGAAGATATACGACGTGTCAAGAAGAACATTCCTTTCCTTAACCTTTAAAGATCCGAACCGCTTTTTGTAATACTGCAAAAGGAGTTCCGCCTTTCCCCGGTCTAAAGAGGGTTCCACACCGCTTTCTACATCTTTGCAAAGTTCTTCTGCCATCTTAAGTATTTCATCCTCTACATCAAAATCTCTGTGAATGACAAAATACTTGAAATCTTCCTCCGAGATGCCAAACTTCACGCAGATAACGGCATATGGGACATTTTTGATTGCCATATAATATGCCACCTGTAAGTAATACTCGAATGGCACAATGTCGTTTTTCCAAAGCTGCATTTTTTCTGATCCAAAGTTGCATGTCTTGTATTCCACGATACCAACAACACCATTGATCTTGATTGCGTCATCCGGATTGATAATTGCAAATGCATACTTCCGAGATCCGTCGGGATTCATATATCCCGATGTATACATGCCGGTGTCCGAAATAACCTCAACGTCATCCTCTGGATGCCGCTTTTTCCATGCCTGTTCCAAACGAATTCGCATTGACGCTTCTTCACAGTGACCGGCGAAAAAGACGTCACTTGAGCCGTCATCCCGCATCATATCAAGTCCCTGCTTTTTTGCCACAGTTTCCGCATAAGATCGAAATGTACTGCCAGTTTGTCCATCGTAGAAGAGTGCAAGCGCTTTTTTCTGCAACTCGCTGCCTTCATATGCACATGCAATCTCGGATCCTGTAACGGACGTTTTTACATAGTAAGGATGATTGGGATTTCTCCAGTAGGGAGAATGCTTTCTCCATTCCTTTGCCCAAACATCCGTTCCGTCCGTGTAGTAAGTACGAGTGTACGAATCCCACTCATAGTCACATCGAAATTCCTGTGGAATCTTCTTGAACTCGTTTGGTGTTACATTTGATGTTTTCGCAAGAAAGATTGGACGAATGATTTTCCGCCCATCCTTTCGTACCAGCTTTTTCAATCTGGTAGCATCTAACTCACTTCCGATCAAATCAAAATACCTCTCTGTTACTTTTGCCATAAATTGCCTCGCTTTCTCCCTTTTGCGGGTACAAAAAAAGGAACAGATCGAGATCTGTTCCTTTTTAGTTTGATTATTTTGTTGTTTACATAGTGAATTATACCACATATGCACCACTATGTGCAAGCAGTTTTAAATCTACTCTCATAGGGTGAAGGTTACGCGGTAAAATTGACGCTTTTTACCATCACAAGGCTTGCCTAAATACCGTTGAACCCTATTCAAGGTTCCCATATAAGCTTTTTGCTGTTTACATTCAGGGTCAACTTCCTTAATTTCTTTACAATATTTAGCATGAGTGCATGTAATACATTTTGCGCCGGCAAGATAATTCTTGGCATGCTTTATTTCGTTTTCAAATTTTTCCTCTTCGGTTTTTCCCGGCTTTTCATTTCCCTCATTAGCCTTGCATTTTCCATTATACATTGATATAAACACATGGCGCTTATTTCCCCAAATATTCCAGTATTGTAAATATTTGCAATGCCTTTCGCCTTTGTTTGATAACCATCTGATTAACACATAATAGCCCACAAATCCCCCTACATACACGTATAACAAAAATTTGATTGTTGAGCTGTCTGAATGTGTGATACACATTACAAAAACCACAATAAACAGTCCAAACAATATAAGTATGTCATAAGGAGTTGCATAATAAATCCTTTTCATGTCTGTTTTCCTCTCTTTCTCCCAAAAAAGTTATTATTTCTATTGCGCAGCAAGTATATCAAAGATGCTGATTTGCGTCCAGTCATCAATCATGATATCCGGAGATTCTATTTGCTTTTTAATAGGAGCATTTGTGTACACATCCATATGAGGAATATTATTTGCCTCTAAAGCCGGCTTTCCGGTATCCTTGTTTTGCTTGCCGCTCCTTAACTCTCTAATATACCACATTGGAGTATCTATAATGAGATCCGGTGAATGAGAGAGGATCACATCAATCTGTTCCTTTGAAATGGAATCGAGCGAAAGCATTTCCCTTGGAACGGTAAGACATAACTCGTCGATGAGCGACTTTCTTCTTAAATCCGGTCGGACTTTTTTCAAATATATTGCTTTGCAAATATCCTTCTCCGCTAAAGACATTATAGTGTCGATCAGCTTCTGTGTCTGAATATCATAGTCGTAGGTAAATCGGTCTGGATGAGCCTTTGCAAGTTCAAGCAAAACATCTTCCGTGTGATATACTTTAGGTATATCCTTTGCATCGTAGCAGTATTTGCCTTTTACCCAGTCACATATTACTTCTTTTGACATGTATTCGCTCGGTACAGAGATTGGTTTTGTAAATAATCTTTCTTTTACAACCATGTTCCAAAAAAGCTTTTTGTCAGGTTCTGATAGCTTATCAATCACATCTGTATTTTTCTCTACAACATAACTGTTTGAACGCATTGCGATAAGCAGCATCTCTGCAGACAAAAAATTTTCAGGGATATCTAAGATTTTCTCCCCATGCCTGTTCAAAAGGAGTTTCCATTCTTCTTCTGATTTAGGCTTAAATGTTCCGCGACCAATTTCATCTACCACATTTACCTCTTTTTTTAATTCAAGATATTTTTTTGATAGATGTTTTATTTGTTTTTTCTCTAATTGTAAGAGTGGTGCGAAATATTCATTGCGCAACAGTTCTTCCCAAAATGAATCATCTTCAATAATCTTGTTAGGGACGTGTTCTATCGCATAAGGATATCTTTTGCATACTTCTATGCACACTTCCTTAGTTTTAAACTCTATAGGAAGAAATTGCAACATCCAGCCAAGTCCATTATAGCTTATAAGGCGTCCTTCTTCTTGCGCGATATCCCATCGTCTTATTGTTTCTGTGACCAGTTTCCAAGAAATCACCGTTTTCTTCATTTCTTCCGGAATCTTGCTGTAATAGAATCCGCCCGTCATGCAGCAGCATTGGTAATACACCTTGTCTTTTAATTCTTCTGGCAATTTCGCCATGTAATCCATAAATCCTGTGTCCTTGTAATTTCTTACGCAATACTCAAGATAGTGATAGAGTAATTCCTTATTCCAGCGTTCTGCAGGAACGTTAGACAATCCGTCACTATTTGCACAAAGGACTTCAAGTAATTCCTCATCTGATAAAATGTCTACATACTGAAAAAGCCAATTGACAGCGCTCCTATCTTTTTTACAAATGGTGACAAATCGTCTTGCCGTCATAAATTTTGAAGGAATATCTCTTACGTTAAGATATTTTTTCGACTCAATCGCATAGTCAACAAGTTCTTCTGTTATGAAGTCATCGGGGATCATGCTTAATGATTGAGATTCTTTTACCACAACATCGCCAAGTGTTTGATAATCGTGGTTTTTGCTGAAATATCTTCCGCTCTTAACAAGAGCCTCGATTACTGGAATAACATCCTTGGCACTTGCCTTAATACTTTCTTCAGTGCTAGAACTTCCATCTTTTCTTTTAATGATTGCCTCAATAGAAAGAGCGTCTTCGTCATCCTCCTTCAATTTTTTCAACGCTTCCCCTATGTCACGGTAACACAATTGATATGTTTTTACCTTGATTGCATTGGTATAGGCAATTACATACCCCTCCTGTTCCTTTTTCGGTAATTCTTTAAATTTTGCCATAATTAGCCTCGCTTTCTCCCAATTAAGGGTACAAAAAAAGAGCAGGCGGCTACCTACTCTTTTCTGTTTGAATATTATTTTGTTTACATTGTGTATTATACCACGACTTTGCTGGCATTACAAACACTTTGTAGACAACAATGCCGACTCCATTAAGCCTTGCATTATAACCTGATACCGTGCTTTTGTGTCCTTTGGAATCTTGTTCTGAGGACAGTCAGCAATGTTTAAAGCTTCCCGCACCGAAAGATCCAGCTCCTTTTGCACGCTATATAAGCAATTCCGATTTGTGTAAATAACATCATCGGAATGACCGTTAATATACAGATCATCAATGCCTTTACCATATCCTTCATGCCATAAAGCATATACGACATGCATATTGGGGTATTTATCCTCCAAAAATTCACCAAGTGCCATTGCATGATGAAACACGCCGTTATTTGACAACATATCTGCATCATAAAAAATATAGATAGTGTCCATTCCGAGAGCAGAGAAATAATTCAGCTGGTCAATTTCGTAATCTATTCCAGTCCATCCATCCCCGCCTTTCCAGTTTCCTACGCCTTGAACTGACAATGCAAACAGTCCCTGGTCCGCAAGTATTTCTGCTTTGAACTTTCCCTCAACAATCCCAATTGCATATTTTCTTTTTAACCGGGTAGGGTATAGGCAATCAATAGGAGCGCCTGTACCGTTTCCGCCTTTGTATAAAAGGGGCTTTTGCCATGCAAATGTTGACGCAAACCACACATACCTCGACCTGCCTGGTTTTACGACATCTTGTCTTATTTGAATTGCCTTGATATGACTATCAAAGCCTCGGATGCAGATACCTATGCCTTCATATGAAGACATTCGCAAGCAGGAATATGTCTGATCATAATAAAATCCTGGGATTTCCATCAACGTTTCTGTTGAATATTCCGGGAATTTAATCCTCAATGCTTTAACAAAAGCAGTTTTCTTGTTGGCTGTGATAGAGAAGAAGTCCTTATCAATAGCTTCGTCAGACAATCTTCTTACTTCTTTCAGATGTTTGCGGTGTTTTTCCGTGAGTCCAAAGAAATCGTGCATAAAGGTGTACACATTGTGCTTCATAAGAGCATCAACCGGCTTATTAGACACGGCTTTCAACTCCTGTTTCTGAAAGGTTTTGATCTTTACCGGTGGCGCACTGTTTTTTTTCATGCACAACTCATATTCGCTCGAAGATATAATACCATATTCAAGCGCAACATCGAAAAGTGCATCTCGGTAGCTGATCCCCTTAAAGCGGCTCACAAAGTCCACTCCATTGCCGCCAGCCCCACAGGCAAAACACTTATAACGATGTTTTGAATCTGTCGCTCTAAAGCTGCTGTCAGTATTGGCATTATGAAAGGGGCATATGCCAACCATATGTATGCCGTTCTTTTTTAACGACATATATTCACCGATTATTGTGCTTACTGGAATCTCAGCGACCCCGTTCTTTGCTTTGTCAAATATTTCATTCTTGTTCATTGTTTGCCTCTCCTTCTAAAAAACAAGGAGAGGCTTGCCCTCTCCTTATCTTACTTAGTTAAATGGTAACTCTTCATCAATTCCGTCCGGAATATTCATGAAACCGTCACCTGCTGCTTCGCTTGGCGCAGGTCTTCCCGATGGTGCCGATCCAGAGTTGTTTCCGGCGCCGGAAGAATTCTTGCTTTCTGCGAACTCTACATTCTCGACAATAACGTCCGTCGTGTATACACGCTGTCCGTCCTTGTTGGTGTAGCTTCCGGTCTGAATACGTCCATCCAGAACGAATTTAGTTCCCTTACGTCCAAATTTCTCCAGAAACTCAGCTGTTTTACCAAACGCAAGACAGCTGATAAAATCTGCCGTCTGCTCGTCCCCATCACGATGAAAGCGGCGATCTACAGCGAACACAAACCGTGCGATGGCAGTGGCATTTTCTCCCTGTGAATAACGCACCTCTACGTCTTTGGTTGTTCTTCCCATAAGAATTACTTTGTTCATAATTTTTCTCCTTTTCTCCCTTTTGGGGTAAACAATAGGAGCCAATGTAAACACTGACTCCCATTGTTTGTTTAATTATTATGTTTATAATGTGAATTATACCATGTATATACCAGCTTTTCAACTGTTTTGACACACTATTTACTTATAATCCGGCGAAAAGAATGGTGGATTGTAGCTTATCTCAGACGTTCTTCCCGACAACAGTTCTTCAAAATCTACCTTCCGCGTTCCACGATTGTCCATATCTCTCATAAACACCGCAGATGCCAAGAAGTCATCCGGAAGCTGCGGCAAAAGATCAAGATCCCTGTAATAATGATCTAACCGCTCGTCGATCAATTCTTTTGCCGTCTTGGGCTTAAAGTCATTGCAATCAACGCCAACATTAACAGCAGTTGGATATAAGCGCATCAGGTACCCGCCACCATAAATATTGTTGTGAACATGACCGTAAAAGTGATAAATACCTTTACAATATCCATCCCATTCGCAAATAGGGTAGTGAGAGAGGAATATCTTGCAATCCTTTTCACGGATCAGCTCTGTGTCTCTGATGTCAGCAAAGCAGCGTCGAAAAGATGCCTCATGATGTATCAGTGAAGCATCATGGTTTCCCGCAATTAAGACCTTATGGCAATGAATCGCCTTTAATTCTTTTACAGGATTGTATCCATGCCAGGCGACATCCCCTAAAATGATCAATACATCATCTCTGTCTGTTCGTTCATTGATATTGCGAACCAGCGTGTCATTCATTTCTTTGCATGAACTAAATGGTCTGTGAGCTGTTTGAATAACCTGCTCATAGCCAAAGTGTAAATCCGAGGTATAGTAATTCATAATGAACTCCTCCTTGTTTGATTATTTTTTGATCTTTTCTGTTTCTGTTCTTTTTCCATATGCTCCGCAAATAGCGCATAGCACAGGATAATGAAAAACACCAATCCAGTAATACCGGCAACTACAAGGTATATTTCCCTATGAAAATACCCTGCCACGCCCACTCCAAAAAACAGCAGCAGCAGAAGCATTGCTTCTGCTGTCTCTTTTAATTTTATCATAGAATTTCACCTAACCTTTCCCAAGGACCGATTACTTAAGAACCACAAGATATCTTGGACACACCTGTGCTTCGTCATAAACGATAATTTCATCATTTATAAGCATTCCGCGTTCTTTTGATGCAAAAACGGCATCATTTCCCGTTTTTCGGATATCATCTCCTTTAAGATTGCTCATCCACGACTCCCAGTTGTATACAACTTTGGGGTTCTTATACGCGACTTTCATTACAAACAGAAATCCTTCGTTTGCCGTCTCGCCGGTATAATAACCGTCTAAAGATGTGTATTTAATGGACTTTTTTGCTCTTGTGGCAAAATACAGCCCATAACCAAACATTTTTCCTGTAATTGTTGCATTAGGGTTTAAAAGCATTCCCTTTTTTAAAACACCCCATACATTTGCATTTCTCGTACCGTGCCAGAAAAAGTGCATGTCACGTTTCGGTATACGGTTTTTCTTGACATATTCATTGAACCTGTCATCGCATTTCTTATTACTGATCCGGAACGCGCAAGCAAACTTATCTGCCGACTCATCCGTAAGTTTCTCTTTTACCTTGCGGTTTTCCTTTTCATCGCACGGACGAATTGTCAATCCAAATGTGTCAAGAATTGTTTTTCCTGAATCAGATGCATCCTCATCATCGGCTCCTGCCATAGAAGACATGACGTTGATAAGACTTGTTTCCCGTTCAATGATCTTTCCGTAATCAGCCTCTGACGCTGCCAAATAGTCAGCAACATTGCTCATTCTTCTTGGAATAATGCAGAATAATTTCTCCAATGCGTGATTGAATTCCTTTACTCTACAATCCTTAGTTGCCAGGTGCACCAGATCATGTATGCTTTTCCTTGCAGAAACGATCATCTCTTTGGTTACATCCTGCTTCTGAATCCTATAGTTTTTGCGAATACACTCATTGGCATATGCCAAAAGCCTAGTGATCAGATCATTTATTGCTTTGTCTGCAATAGGAGCGTAAACACCTACCGACTGTGTAATAACAGTCTTCATTTTCGTTATATCCGTGTATCCTTTGCCTAATTTTTGGCTCTGTATCTTATCCCAGACATTCATGGAATAAAGCTTTGTGCTTAATGCCGCACCATAGCGTCCCCAGGACGCCCTAAACTGATCCTCGCTGATCTGTTCCATGATGTATACCTTATTATGATTGTCGGCTCCATCGACCAGAATCATTTCACAATAATTCATAAGTTTTCTCCTTTTCTTTTACAGAAAAGAGAGAGCCGAAGCTCTCTCTTTCAGTCTAGTTGCATTATTGATTACTCTTCGATGTATGGAACGTCATACTTCTCATAATCGAAGTTGAGTAATTTTGATACCTCCTCAGAGAAATTAACTCTCTGCGTCGGTGTCATTGGCTTTATAACCGCCTGTGTCTCAATGATATGTGCTACCATAAGATACACATCAAATGCCGTTGCAGATTTTTTCCCGTTTCCGTACAGCGCAACCGCATCCTCCAGTTCCATTTTTGCAGCTTTAGCCGGCAGCCAATTATTGTTTTCAATAATCTGCTGCAGACATCCTGCCGGATACTTAAGGTTGGTATTGCCGAGCTTCTCTACGGTATCTTCAGCTTCCTTAAACAGCATACCCAATCCCTTTAAAAGCTCTGAGAATTTTGCAATGGATGCGTCTCCCTCGTGTCTCAACGTAATCCCTTTTCCCAGACGGAAGCGTGTTCCATTCAGCTCGTAGAATGGAAACGCACTCATACATGCATTTCCAACATCGGAAGTGCAGTAGTACACACCACAACGAAGTTTTGTTACATCTGCACCAAACTGCGCCAAAAGCTGCATAAAGCCGTCTTCTGCAATGTCGTCATTAAGATCCAGCTCGACGTACAGGTATTCATGTGACACCATACCCGAGGAAAACGCGGTGTTCGGATGCTCTTTCTTCAATGCTTTTACCACCGCATTGTAACCTTTCTGCTCAGACAGCCAAATATAGCCATCCGAATTGCAGGCATCTACGAACCCATCACAGATACGGAATTTCGCCGCACCCTTATTGTGATGGAATCCATATGTAAGCCAATTGCCTCTTGTCTCTGCATCCATAGGTACGAAGTTGCGACTTTCCTCTGTATTGCAGATCAGAGTTCCCTTGATTCCGGCTCTTGCACACAGCCCGTTGAATGCGGTATAAATGCTTGGATAGCATTTCATATCTCCATTCACCGGCGTCATCACGAAAAGTCCTCTTTCAACAACCGCCGTCTCAAAGTCCTCTTTTGAAACATCCGGGCATCGGTCATCAGGTACAAACTCACCAGCTCCATTGATATGCAGCAGCGGTTCATTTTCAATGCCAACGATCGACGTTTCTTTGCAGTAAGAGGATACATAGGAATTTGTCTTTGCAAACTCAAAGTAATTTTCCAGATCCTTTGCTGTTTTCAACGTAACCGTAGCGGCTACCTCTTCAAAATATTTTGCCATAATTTGCCTCGCTTTCTCCCTCTTGAGGGTACAAAAAAAGAGCAGGCGGCTACCTACTCTTTTTCGTTTGATTATAATTTTTTTGTTTACATTGTGAATTATACCACATGTTCGCGCATGGTGCAAGTAAAATTCCTTACAAAGGCAACGCGCCTCTAGCCTGCGTTACCGCAGCAAGTCATCTTGTACACTTCAAAGTCAATAACAAGCATATTCCCCTGTAGTCTGAAGTCATATTCTGTACACTCGCAAAGCTTTTTCAATAACTCATGGAGATATTTAAACTCCAGATCGCAAGGATATTTTATTCTTGTAGTATTGGTTTGAAGCAACTCATAAATCTGAATGTTTATCTCTGGCAGATTAGAATATATCCATTTATTCACAACATTCTCTTTTTCTGGCTTCTCCGGTTCCGGTTCCGGCTTTTTCGGATCTAACAAATCGTTATACACAAAAAGGATTTCATTCTTTGAAACCTTGATGTCTTCTGACGAACTGTCTTTAATCACATGCAGTGGAACACATAGCGCTTCGCTCCAGACAAATCTCGGTGCTTTAATTGTCCATACAGCGTCCGCACCAAATTTCTGTTCTACATAAGCATCTATGTACTTATCATAAAACATCCCTTTGGAGACAGCAGGAGAGGAGTGCTCTTTTTCTATTTGTTCTGCATTCCTCTTTATGCGTTCCTGTCTCGTGTATATACGCAGCACTGCTAAGATAAGACATATTACACATAAAACCCTCATTTTCACCAATCCTCCTTCAGAATCAACCGAACTCGCTTAAGTCATCAATCTTCTCGATTGGTGCCGCATCCCCGGTTGGGATCAATGTTTGCGCGATCAGCTTTCTTGCGCGTTTCGTATCAGAAAACGCCCAGTCGACTATTGTGTAGCCGAACTTTTCTTTACCATCAGTCTCGTAGCCGCTCACGCGAACGCTAAGATCAACTGGTATTTTTTTCTCAATGAGCATATTGACGTATTCCGATTTCTCGTCATTCAGTGCCATTACCATTTCCGGCTGCTTCATGTGCATAAATTCTGTTCCGAGATCCAATGCTTTTTCCATTGCCTTATAAGGGTTTTTCTCCCTTGCATCGTCAAAAATCTGCATGAATACCATCTTGCCCTCAATTCTACAAGCGACCTTCAGGTATTTTATGTCACTTTTTGATATGCACTTTGTTGCCGCCGAAATGTATACTTCTGATACATTCCATAAATTTCTTCCCATACTATTGTCTCCTTCCTTTCCGGTTTTTCCGGAAAAAAATAGCGCCACGTATTAGATACGCAACGCTATAGTTTGATTATTTTTCTTGTTTATACAGTGTATTATACCGTCTTTACACCATTATGTCAAATATGCTAAACTATAATCATACAAATCCAAACGTAGTTGGCGCAACCTGCAGGATTTAATTGCAGCTCTAGCATTCAATATTAGTAATATGAGGTATATTATGGTGATTGGAAATATAAAAAATAAAATAAGTAACTTTCAAAATCTATTTAATATTCCGGCAAAAGCAAATGCAGACATTTCAGAAGAAGAACTCTGCAAATTGTTAAATACCAATCTCGATGCGCTTAAAGCGTTTGAAGAAGGGTATGAGCGCTATTCTGAAAGCCAAGGTCTGTCTGATAATTTATTTAGAATTAACAGTCGGCAGGTTGCAGAGATCAAGGAAGGCATGCTAACAGATGTCCCCGCAGAACTTCAAGATGTTGTTGAAAAGATTGTGAGTGACCTTGTATCCCAAACAATCATGTATAGCTACGACGGTAAACGGTCCATAGTATTTGATTATCGTCGTGATCTTTCACAAAGTAGAAGAGTTACCGCCGAAGAAATCCAGGCATTACCGAAAAACATGCAGCCGGATCTTACCGGTAGCATGATAAAACGCGACATTCCCGGTTCCGGAATATCGCTCGTCGCTATGTGGGACGAATATCAAAAAGCAAATAACCCCAACTTGAAAAAAGCAATTTACAACCATTTCCGGCAAGGACTTGATTCGCTGGATTTAGATCCGATCACTTATGAAATAATTGACCAGAATCCCATCAGCATGGGGTTTTGGCTTCCAAGAATCGTAGATGCGGTCAGTTCTGAAGGATTTTTTAAAATTCCCGCCACAAAAATCATCAAGGTGCCTATTTCTATACTCCAACTGACAAGGTTAGACTACATGTCGCTATCAAGAACAACGTTGGACATTGTTGATGAATATTGTTATAGGGTATTCGGTTTACAGACCGATAAAGACTATTTTATTAAGACTGGGACATACTCTTCTAAGTTTGACTTCCGAAACGCTCGTGTCAGCGGAGCGAAAGAGATAAAAGAGCTTGGTGAATATTTACTATTCATCCATTGGCAGGCTCTTCAAATGGCACACTACGACCTATCTGGAAGAAATCAACCGGTCATATATGGCGTAAGCACTACGACAGAATGGGTTGTGAGAGACTTTATTTCTGATGTTGAAAACAACCTTACGATTTACCATGGGCTGCCTTTGCATACAGAATATAGAGCTTTTGTTGATTTTGATACCAATGAGGTTCTTGGCATACATCCCTACTGGGATGCTAAAACTGTAAAACGTCATTTTGAGAAAACAGCACCTTACGATCCTGATGCTTTTCACGATCACATTACCTACTCTGCAAATGAAGAGAAGCTATCTAGTCGTTATGAAGCCAACAAGGACGCCGTTATAAAACATTTGCAAACGATTCTTCCCAATATAGACCTTGAAGGGCAGTGGTCCGTTGATATTATGCAAAATGGCAAGGACTTCTGGCTTATTGATATGGCATCTGCTGAACACTCCGCGTATTACGACGAAGTTGTTCCGCCATCATTGAGACGTCCCAGCGAAGAAGCTTGGCTACCTGATTTAGGAATATTAAGCAAGAATGATGCATAGCAGAAGAGGAGAGTAGTATAATGCTGAAATATATCAAAAATGAATTAAAACCCAAAGAACAGAATAAATATATGAATACCTTAAAAAACTTAGATGCCATTTTGCATGAGCAGCTGCTTGAAATTATAGACTCCCAGATATTTAACGGTGCCTCCATACTGAATGCAATTAAAATCTGCAACGAGTTGAAAAGGAATTTACAAGATTTCCACAATGCCGCATACGCAGGAGAAAAATACGACTTCGGTGCTTCTGCGTTCAACGTTGACATAAGTATGGAAGATACTGTCTATAAATTTGATTTAGAATCAAGACTTCCGCATACACTCCGTGCAGACAGCAAACTTAATCCGTTGCTTGGAGAACAAGCTGATAGTTTTTTTTCCACCTGCTTTCGTGCAACGAAGCGGTATTATGAAAAGAATCCATTTGATAAATTTCAACATGTATTTGTCCTTTTTACAACATTTTATGAAGAGAATGAATTTTGGGTGGATCCAGACAATATCAACTATAAGCCTTTCATAGATGCTTGCGTAAAAAACTTTTTCGTAATAGACGATAACAGTAAATATGTTTCCATTATCAGCATATCAAAACAGGGACGCCCGCATACGGAAGTTTTTGTTGCCAGTGATATTTCTGCTCTTGTTAAATATATCTGAAGAAAAATGGATTTATAAAAGAAAACGGAAAAACGAATGCCACAGATCTATTACATACTGATGTTTGTGATGGATCTGTGGCATTTGCGTCTATCAAGGCTGTTGTTTAGGTATCTGCATTCGAGAAATACCTTAGACCAATTCTTTTAACATATCTATACTCGGTTCTAATGCTCTCAGCAATATCTCGACCGTATCCGCAGGAAATTTCATGCCCAGCTGAAACTCAAACGTCGGAAGCAGATCATCTTTTGAATCTTTCACACAGTTGTAAATCTCATTCATGTTATTAACCAAGTTTACACCTGTGGTTGCTTCTATACTTGCAATTGCGTTTGCAAACTTGTCGGGTACAGCTGTTTGTAAAGTGTCTGTATATATTTCCTCTTCTGTATTAGCAGTTTGCGGTTCATTTTCCGCCGCCAACTCCAGCCTTTTCCCCTGGCGCGTCTTCTTTTTAGGCAGCACACCTGCCAGACTTTCTGCTACATGAATGCAAACATGTCCCTTAGATGTCCCAAATTCACAAGCTTCAAGAGACTTAAATGGATTATCTCTCATTACGATGTAAAGATCTCCATTACAGTCTGCACATTGTAATCCTAATAAGAACAACATTGGCTCTGTGTCCGAGCAGTCTGCAATTGGCTGCATAAATATTGGCTCTGTTTTCCATGTCGCCAAAATAGGAAAGAGAGCGTAACTAATCATGCCTGTTTCATTCGGCATGAAAATAACCTTGTCACTCTTATCAAATTTTTTCACAAGAAGTGCGTCCTGCTCTGTAAAATCTTCGATTTTAAAAATATAGATATTGTTCAATGAAATCCTCCTTATCTTTAAAATGGTGCGCATACTCACTGGATCTTCATGCGCGTAACCCAAGGTGCTTACCTTACGACACGTTTAATAGTATTATCGTATCATATCCGAACGCAAAATGCAAATACATGGTATAGTTCACTTGACCATGCTGTCTACATATGGTATAATACACTTATACCAAGGAGGTGACCCAATTTGTTTTCTGAAGATGTAGGTGCTTACACGCATTCCATTTACAATAATTTCACCGAAATCGTAGGGTGCTCAAATTCTTCGCCGTTGTCAATGGAAGAATATATTCTTTTACGGAAACAGGCTGTTTGCGAGTTAGAACAGGGGTTTGCTATCCGTGATTCTAATAATAAGGTAATTCCTATCGGCAGTTCAGAGGTCGGCACTAACGTACACGCCACGAGTGCGCGGACACCAAGCGCCCGGTACGTCCGCCATGAATCAGGCAATTTGGTTCCCGATCATGCGCCAAACGTCAAGCCTCCTTCGTCCGGTAGCTTATCAAACCAATCAAAGGCAACTGCAAATGCGGTTGCAATTTTAAATTCGTTGCCAGATTAGCCAAAACCCTGGAGAGGGTCAACAAGCACTACTATATATAAAAAAGGAGATTTTTTTTATGGACAGATACTTAGCAATTGACAGCGGGAAAAATGCAACGAAGGTTGCGATATATGATCCCGAGAAAAATTCTACGAAGAAACTTGCCTTCCTTACTAAGATCGGAGATGGTGATTTCAGTGATGATTCTATTGAATCAGGAACATTTCTGGCGGAAATGGATGGAAAAGTATACAAAGTCGGAAAAGGTGCCAAATTCAACGCCGAACTTGAAACATCAAAGATGACGGACATTCATAAGATTTGCACTCTTTCAGCTATCGCAATGTGCTTAAACGCAGATGAAGAGAACACGGTACACGTTGCTATCGGCATTCCGGTCAAAGAATTTGAGAATGTAGAAAAGAGAAATGCCTATCGGAATTTTATCCTTCCAGACGGGGAGATCTCCGTAAAATTAAAGCCGAAGAATGGAGAAGAACCCAAGACGGTAAAGTTCACGATCAAAACAAAACTTGTTGCCCCGGAATCAAGCGGCGTTTTATATCTCAATCCTACCAAGTTCCAGAATACAACAACAGCCACTGTTGACATTGGCAGTCTCAATGTAAATGGATCTTATTGGAGCGGCTTTGATCTTGATTCTGAGTTCAGTATGACCGGTGAGCTTGGATCACAGATCCTCATTGCCGGTCTGGCACAGGAGTTATCAGCAGAATTTTCTCGCTGCGACGAAAAGCTTGTTGCATCTATTCTGCGGCAGCCTTTAGATAAGCGGCATTTAACACCTATCCGCCAGAATCCGGAAGTAGAGCAGAGAAGCGCTGAATTCATCCATAAGTATCTTGTAGAGCATGTTCGTAAGATTAAAGCGTTATGCAATGCCAAGAACTGGTCCCTGGATTATATGGAACTGGTATTCATCGGCGGTACAAGCAAAATGTTGGAAAATGAATTATACGAGGTATTTGGTCACGAAATATACATTGCACCCGATCCGGTATATGCAAATGTGCTTGGGTTCCTCACAAAGTTGTGCTCAAAGACTCTTAAGATTGTAATACCGGATGCCATCGAAGTCATGGATAAGATGAATGCGTCGGATGTTGTATATTCTGACGAAGATGGGGTGGGAGACGACGAAGACGGAGAAATTGCGGATGTTGGGTAAAACGCACATTGCTGTAGGCTGTGCTATTTATTTTTATATTGCTCAGCCTACAGATTTTAAATCTCTTTTTGCCGACGTAGCAATCTCTATAATCGGATCCGAAGTTAGCGATATTGACGAAGCCAACTCCAAAGTGAGGCACGTTTTTAGTTGGCTGTTAGTTGGCATCGTGTTACTTGCTGCAGCAGCCACTTTTATAAAGAATCAATTTGAATTGACTTTAACATTGCCGACATGTATAAGTACATCGAAGAACCTTTTCACTCTATTTCTATTGGTTCTTTTATTTGGTTATTTCAGTCATCATCGCAATGCTATGCATTCTATATTGATAGACCTCATTCTCAGTGGTATAATCGCAATCTGGATAGGGCAGTATGGATATTACTTTTTTGTTGCATTTCTATCACATGTTTTACTGGATACCTTAAATCACAAGCCGGTACGATTATTTTATCCGCTGAAAATAGGAGTCAAATTTAACATATGCAAAGCTAACGGCTTCGTAAATAATGTTTTGTTTATCATCGCCACGGTATATGCCGGGAATATGTTTTATCAATACATTATGAAATTTTTATCTTTGTAAGGAGGAATGGAAAATGGACGAGCGTGAATATAAGCGTTTAGACAAAAAAAGAAAGCTGAAGACCGCAAGCGGCTACAACTGTGCGAAAGAAATTGTAGCGCAGACAGCAATCATCGCGGATGATTATGACAAATTAAAAAAGGAGGGGGCTTTTGATGCGATCACCACAGAAACAAACGAGATTTTCTCGCAGTACCTTAAGGAAAAGGGGATCACTTATTGGAACGAACCTTATCAGCAGATAAAGCAGCTTCTGCCAGCCCTTCACAAAGACTTTGAGGAGGCAGACTTATCACTGCATTCTATCAAGGGGATTACGGTTGCACTTGCGAAACTGATTGAGGCTATTCGTAATTATTGTACCGGCTATGCTGAAATCAAAACCCCAACTTATCCTGTGCAGGACCTGGGCTTTGAAATGACGACGGATAATTGCACCGAATTCGTAGACGGTTTATTCAATGACGCATTAAGTATAACCAATGACGCCATGAAGTATTTTGAAGTAGATGATCGTGGGCATCTTGCCTTTACAGCGTCGCTTCTGTCTGAAATTTTCTTTATGCTTGGCATGGCATCAACAGATATGGAGTTTTCATTTTCCTCCAGCAAATAAAGTAGGGCAAAAAAAACAAGCGCTGATCCCATATGAGGTGAGATCAACGCTTGTTTTTTTATCCTATTTTCTTTAATTTGTTCACTGCATCTTCAAGCGCTTCCATGTCATCTTTTAAAGTGTCACAGCCGCTTTTAATGCCTTTCATTCTAAGAACCTCATGACAGTATTCGTATCTCCGCAGATCCGCCGGATCCGCGTCCTTAATGCGACCACTGTATTTGTTATACAAAAGAATGAGTTTCTCACAAACCGGCAATATATGTCGGTTCTCCCGCAATTTTTCTTCGTTAATCATAACTGTTTCCCTCGCCTTTCATTAAGAATGAATTGATAGATCCTTGATCTGTAGACGATCCTTCGCTTTTTCGGAACGTGCATTCCTTATCACCGGAAAGAACCTGCCTGTGCCGTGTGATTCATCTCATCGAAATTCAAAACCGTAACAGGAAGCGCTTTATCGCTGTTACAGTTCCATTCATCAAGAAATTTCATCACTTCTGGCACTTTGTTCAGATAATCCGTGTAAACTGTCAAGCTGTTACGTCTTTCTTTCAGCTTATTAACCCGAAATCTGCAAAAACCGCATTCGCAGACTTTGCTCAGCTCATACGCGGTCTTTCCTTTTGTCAGGATTCCTTTTTTGTCGCATCTTTTAACATGGTAATTTGCCATAGTTGCCTCTCTTTCTCCCGGTTAAGGGTACAAAAAAAGCAGGTGCCGTTGCATCTGCTAGTTTGGTTAGTTTAATTTTACATTGTTTATAAGTGTATTATACCTTTTATTTTCATAAATTGCAACAGAAAGCATACATGTTGGGTGATAAAAGGGATGTATTATATATTGCAACATTTTAAAATGTAGTTATAATAACTTGTGAAAGGAGTGTGCAGAAAATTGGATATAAAAAAATATATTTGTTCTTATGAAGAGAGTATTTCTCTGATCCAGGATGGAATAAATCGCTATACACGGAATGAACTGTATTCCTTAATAAACAATGCGGGAGTATATAATGGAATAGGAATGATCGTTCGCAATACATTTTGTCACGCCAACTATGATGATCTTGGCAATGTATACTTGTTTGACGAATTAAATGCTAAAGAAATCACCTCATATATATTAAATAATCCCAAATATAAATTGCAGCCAGATCTAATATATAGTTGTGTTTGCTATACGCTGCAGCGTGTTATAAATGACTTTTATAAAGACCTTGCCCTTTACGAAAGGACCGGAATGGTAGGGCTACATTATAATCGAAAATCATGCGTGCTTTCGGGCGCAGATTATTCCAACAGATATGAGAAAGCACTTCTTAACAGATTAACAACAGGCTATAAGAAAATAAGAAGGGCAGTGCAGCACTCTAGCTAGATGTCATACCAACGATACGAAACTGAGGTGTATTATGCAATTAAAATGTAAATCATGCAATAAACCATATAATCTGAATCTCAAAAAAATAGGGGACTATTTGAGCCAGAAGCGATCTCTGGGTTTATGTGAAGACTGTTTTTTAAACAAGAAATGGGACTCTGATTATAGAAATAATCGGCTTAGATGCTCCGATTATTTTAATGTAAACCTTCCAAGTATACCGGACATAGATATATTTGATACCGGTCTGTATTCCAAGCTTAATCAAATCATAGAAATAAATCATTGTTGTCAGCAAACTCCCGATGTTGCATCTTTCGGTCAGCGTCCATTATATATAAATTTGATTCTTAAAGATAAGGGGAAAATCATATCTGGATTTCCTGTTTCCATTAAAAATTTTTATTTGATTCTAAAACAAGATATTTATTCACCAGATATTGATAACGGATTACATCATATGGGAGATGCAGAATTTAAAATTCCTTTCTACCAAATATCCCGTATCAAAGTTTTCCACGATTATCATGATGTATATTGTCCCGATGTTTCCGAACCGATTATCGGTTATAAAGCTGTTACGGAGGCAAATGGCATTCTCAAGACACATAATTATATTTATGAAATCGGAATTCCATATGAGGAAGAGCAGCGCAATATTTACACAACAGATTTTCAAGATTGTTATTCGCATTTTTGCAGAAACATAGAAGACGTAATTTTATGTTCAGGGAAAACGGACTTTATCAGTTCTCAGATAAATCCACCAGCTTACTCTATTATTCGATTATTCAAAATAAAGGCAGAGAAACATTGTCTTCAAATCACAAAACGGGGATGGGTTACCAATAAACTGACTCTCTTAGAAGAAATAACGAAAAAGGAAATCATTGACTATTTTGAAGAGCATAGCGATGCCAAGGAGCTGATAATCAATCACTACAAAGATTTTCAAATATTTGAAAAATTGAAAGAGTCTAAAGTAGAACCATATATTGCTACAAACACGAATGAAGCTCAAATATACACTATGTTTATAAAATCATGTGATAAATATAACAAAGATTCATGTTTGCAAGGCAATGATTGTGCTGTTGAAAAATGCAAACTTTGCAACTACCAACAGATACGAGGGTGGCTCGATTCAAAAGATTTAAAATATCTATTAGTAAAATATAGGATTTTAAATGGCTTGTTTTCTTTTCAGGATCCGGATTATCAATATTTAAAAGAGCATAATTGTCATGCAGAAGTTCAATCCCTCAAAAGGTTATTGGCGCATCACACCCCAAAATAGGTTTCATATTGTAAAGGACATCGGCGAAAAAAATATCGTCATTTTTAAAAAAATTGAGACCAGAAAACTCTGGTCTCAATTGAATAAAGTTCATTTTTTGCGGAAATATGTCAAAACACTTTTTTACTTTTCACGAAAATAAAGTTCATTTTGTGGGGAGTTTTTAGAAAAAATTTTTTTTACTTATCCGGGGTATTAGACACGTTGTGAAATATAGCATTCCTATACGTTTCCTTATCCCTATTTCGTGCTTCGGCATATTTTGATGTGGTGCCTATAAACTGGTGTCCTAATTGTTTTTGAACCAAACTGATATTCGACGTTGCATCCAGCATCGCCATGGCATAGGAACTGCGAAGTTTGTGCGGAGATATTTTGCTGGCGTTTGGCACACCGCTCGCCATAGCATATTTTTTCACCAGTTTTTCTACTGATCTAACGCTTATACGTTCTCCTTTATACTTTCCAATGCTTACAAGGAAGAGCGCATATTCATCATCCACTGGCTGATATGTCTTCCTTTCCTCCAGATAACCTTTCAATAATTCCTCGGTTGCGTCAGAAAAATTCACGGAATCCTCTTTATTTCCTTTGCGAACAACCTTCAGCGAATGATGTTTGAAATCAATATCATCAAGATCTAAGCCCACAAGCTCAGAAACACGGATCCCGGTATCGAATAATACCATAAGGATCGTGGCATCTCTGATTGCAGAATTGCTTTTATCCCTGATTTTTCTTTGCCGCTCACTAAGTTGATCGCCTCCCCAGGCTGCCTCCAGCATCTCATCACGTTCATCTGCTTCCAAAAAAATGATATTCTTTTTCCTGGCAACGTTTCGGTCTATTCCTATAAACGGATTTTTTGATAACTTCTCCTTGGATACAAAATACCGCCAGTAGGTGCTTAAACAGGAAAGGTAGTTATCTACGGTAGAAGAGGAGTTCGTGGCAGCGCCTCTGTTACGCCCGGTTTTTTGCCCGGACAGCCATTCCATGAAATCTTCAATATCATCCCTATTCAGATGATCTAAATCGTCCAGGGTTATATCCCAAATTTCTTTGCTGCCGAAATAAGAATTGGACTCGTGCAGATACCTTAAGAAAACGCTCATTTTAAACGCATAATTATATTGCGTCTTTGCAGAAAGCTTCAAATTACGCCCTTTGTAGTATTCTGTGCAAAACGGTGGCAACTCCTTTAGTAATTCCTTAGTTCGTTCCCGATCCTGCAACTCCGCATGCCTTTTATAATCAGTTGACATAGATAGCACCTCCATTCTTGCATTTCCAGAGGTTTCCCTATATGTCATATTCGTATATACAAAACGATGCCTGCGATCACCCATACATTTAACATATCAGATATTGACAATTCATCTTCCTGAATATATACTTTCTATAGAAAGCAACGAAATATGGATAAAACCTCTGTATTTTATAGTGATTTTACCATATTTCTTTTTTTTATGCAATAAGTGTTCGTTTAAGTGAACTTATACGAACACTTTCTAATATGATATTATAGGTAATGAATGATTGTCTATGCTTAATTGTGTGTTTACATATTCTTGTAAAAAAAATTTCAAAAAGTTCTAAAAATATGCGCTTTAGCTATTCTTTTCACTATGAAATCAGTGAAAAATATCCTCTAATGCATCTTCAAAATATGTTTTATCAAATATTTTTACTGCGATTTACAAAAACTTTTAGAATTTGTTTCATTCATTAAACGTATCTGGTTTATATTATTATAATAACACTATATCAAATTAGATTAGGCATCAATCTGGCTCACATCTATATATATCTGTTCTGTTTTGGTAATACAATACTGCATATTGGGGTACATCCCATATATTTGCTTTTAGTTTGCTTAAGTATGCTGTATCCAATTTTATTGTTCTTTTTTTTAGCATTCGGTAAGCTTGATTTGTTAAATCATCAAATAAATCTTGCAATATTGGAAAAACCGTATATTGAGTTGCCTTTCGTTTCTCACAACTGCCATATAGCTGGTATGGTTCGTGGTAAAATCCAAGTTCTTCATAGACATCTATTTTAATTTTATTACTATAAACTATAAAATAATTGTTGCCATAGTGTGCGCCTCTCGGCATTTCAATGGGGGTAATAAATTTCATACACTTTTCCTCAAAAATAAATGTAAAAAAAACTTATTTTTATATTTCATTGTAAATTATACTATTTTTTTGAAATTCTTGCAATTTTGTTTACATATATTTCTAAAATATGAAAAAATTAGCCAAAAGAAAAACCCGATTTCTCGGGTTTATATAAAAACTAATTTTTAAATTTTATTGTAAATGAACATTAATGGGCTTTATTCCTGTATCTGTAATTTTCCTTTGGAATATGTCACTCCATACATCACAATTAAAAATCCCCTTGGATATTCATTATATCCAAGGGGGAAAATTACCATTTGCGTATTCGGGTTGCTGTAGGGATGGAAACACATTGAAAGCGGTCAAAAAGAAGCCGTTCATGCGAATTATATCACAAAAAGCAAGCGTATCTTCAAGTCTATAAAGATACGCTTGCTTTTTCTTTCATTTATTACCCCTGCGTTTTATCATTTCATATTTTTAAATTACCGTGAAAATCAAGCGTGTTCAAAATCTCCCTTTGATAATTTTTCAATAAAAAATTTTTGCATACTCTCTTTATTCCAATCTTCAATACTGAAAATGCTATCCGAATATTCTTCTAACATTTTTTCAATATCTTCTTCTGTATTTTTACAAGAAAAGCCCACATAATATAAATCACGTTCAGGACCACCAACCAACGAAACATAGGCATCAAAGGGCTGCTTACCATTATTGTGCTTATCTAATATACGACAAATCACTCTAAGCCCATGTTCCAAGCTATTTTCTAAAAACAATTGCCAATATTCATCTTTGTCATTGGAATATAAGTGTAAATTATCATGAAATTCTTGCAAGAGTGGAAATTGCTCTAAAGGATAAATTTGTACATATTCTTTAACCGTTTTTATCATATATATCCTCCAAAATCTGTGACGGGAAAATGCTTCTCCTGCTGTTTTTTTTCAGCTATAATTATTTTGTGTGGCATACTAGGGACCTCCTTATTTTGCTTTATGCAAATAATATGATAATTGATGTTGTATACGCAAGTCCTTGCGTGAGTATATTTATCCTTCATACAGATAGTATAACGCATGATTACGATAAAGGCTATATTTATAAGTCTTTATGTGTGATACATATAGTACAAATATTAAGATAAGAAAAGGCTTTCATCTCGGATACAAGTAACCGAGATGAAAGCCCTAAATTCTTAAATCTACCTCGCTTTTTTTATAGAGCGGGCTTACGGTGCAACACCGTAGTCCCACTCATATCCATCTCTGCAACTTCCACTATATACGTTCCGTGGTATTAGCGCTTACATTTTTCACCGTATCATTAAGCAACTTCATAGCTTCATTTACCGTGATTAAGCCGTCTACAAACCGCTGCACTACTCTGTCACAATAAGTTTTCACTGCAGTCTCATTTTTCCCCAAATACTCATTCAACCGTACGTTGTTGTACTGGTATTCCGCATAACGCCTTACAACATCCTCCATTTCAACTGTTGTACAGCCGCTGGCATAGCACTCATCCGGTCCATCCACTTTTCCGTTACGCATGTCTTCCCTCAGCGTTTCCATTGCTTCTTCCAAGCTGCTTGCCTGCACATCGTAATAACCTTCATAGCACTCATAGTATCTTAATCGAATACTGTGTTTGCAAGCGTCGGTAAGCTGTGGATATTTAGAAAGTATTGTTGGCAAATCCTTTTTCGTTCCACAAGCAATCATCTTCCAATCCTCACCGGAACCTTCCGGAAGAATAATAGCTGTCCGCTCCGCATTATCCAAAATTCCTGGATGATATTTTTTTTCTTCTGCAACAATTAGGCGGTTCCCTCTCTCACACTGAAGAACAACTTTCCCCGGGAAAATAGAAGATTTCAGCGCCGATAATATAGTGATCTGTCCATTGTCTGCCCGCTGCTTTTCAATTTCACGCCACTTTTTCAGACACTTTTCTGCGAACTCACTTTCAAACGCTTCATCTGCCGCAACATCCTCTTTTGTCACAAGAGGCACTAAATATGTGGTAGCAACATACGATTTCAACTCGCTCCAGAAAGATGTATGGTAGCTCGTATCGCCTACGATTGGAGTTATTTCTTTTTCAATCCGCCGTATTACCTCAAACGCTTTTTCTGTTTCCTCAGACCAGTGGCAGCTTTTAAGAAACTGCATATTTCCGTCCAATACACTTACCCAGAACTGCTTGCATTTTTCTTTGAAGTCGGAAATTCCTGAAGCATATTCTCTTCTGACGTAATACAATGGACGGCAACTTGAATCTGCCGCCGTAACAAAGATCTTCCCATTTTTCTTGTCGAACACTACACTCTTTACTTCGTAATAACTCATAATTAGCCTCGCTTTCTCCCCTTTTGGGGTACAAAAAAGAGCAGGTGGCTACCTACTCTTTTTCGTTTGATTATTATTTTTCGTTTACACAGTGTATTATACCACTAATATGCATCAAAAAGCAAGCGACATGTTTTCTAACAACTCAGGTTTTCACTCTTAACAATTTCCTTTAAATCCTGAATTACGGCAGTCAATGCATTTCGATCGCCCTTTCTGTATTCATCCAATTCCTCTTCGTTATCGGTGCTTATATACTTTTCGTATTTTTCAATGAGATTTTTTATTTTTTCTTCCATTCGTTTTCCCTCCATATTATAATTTCCCTTGTGGTGAGCATTGACAGCTATATATGTTCAAATTGCCTCAATACCTACTACGGACAATGAGTTCTCTTCGAGCCATTTGAAAATGTCACGGACAATTGCGTATGTATCTTCATATCCGAAAGAAGCAGCACTCCATGTGTAATATTCATTTTCCTTATCAAACCATATCTCTACATTATCATCATTTGACAGATATAATCGGATAGTAATATCCTTTCCGTTTTCTTCTGCCGCCATTTCTTCAATGATATATTTATTTACTTCCACAGCGTTCATTTTATCACCTCAATTTGAAAATTGAATCAATTCTTTCATGTTACTTTATTTTGTATCCATATACCCATTTTGGCATTGATACACTATCATGCCAATTGTGAAGACTAACAGGAAATCTATCTAAAACTCCGTCTTTATATAGTTCCGAAAGATATTTATTTAGTTCTGGAACCTTTTGCGCTCCCCATAACATAACTTCTACATTTTTTGGATTACAATTATCTATATAAGAAGTAACAAATTCTTCAATATATACATCTTGCCATCCATTATCATGAATGTATTCAGTAATCCAATTTAATTTTTCTTGCTTTGTCATATGTTGCACCTTAAAGATCGTCATTTAATACCAAATTTCTTCAATTCTTGTTTGATCCGATCCTAACTGAATTTACTAAGTCCAAAATTTCCTTTTCGTATATGACTTCACCTTTTGCTTCCATCACGGTTCTGTCCATCTGCTCATTAAATGAGTCAGCTATAAAATCCATGTTGCAACTAATATCCATACTTTTATCTATAATATAATCTACTATGAACTACACTATCAGGAAATTTTCTACGAATCAATCTTGCCATGAGTTTCCCATATGTTTTCAATTCAATTATATCATTTTCTTCATCTGTTTGAGCAGAACAAGCATGTATAACCATATGATCTGCCAGATGACACAGTTCTTCTTTGTTCACAGTAATTACAATTTGTATTTCATATTCTGACATTTCCCATATTTCTATCCATATCCAATTATGATTAGGATAATTATTTATCTTATCCAAAATTTCATTATCAGACAATAATATTTCCATTCAATACACCTCGTTTCTAGTCAAACATCTTTAACTCAGGCATATGCTTCTGAATAGATTCAAATGCTTTATCCCAATCAATTTTATTGTCATTGTTACTTAAAATATCTCTTAATACATCTGCTGCGCTTTGATCATTCATACGATTTAAAATCTCTTCTGCAATAATTTTCTTTGTCTCCAGTTCTCCCATTTATATTACCTCACTTCATAAAGACTTGAAAGTCGAATTTCCAGTTCTATAAGTTATTTTTATTCCTCTACTTTATCATAAACTGTGATACCTTTTCTGATCCGTTCCTTACTTCCAAATAATATTCTTTACTTGGCTCTACCTCAAAATCGCATGTTTTCGGGTGTTTCCATTCCTCTTCAGAAAGCCATCCGCCTCCATTGCAATTATTCAGGTCTCCATTTTGGGATAGCCATATTATATCCCCTGTTTTAAACGTGCCATCAGAACTCCCTTTTATGACAACGTATAATTTTAACTTTTCCATTTTCATCTTGTGTGATAACTAGGAAGTTAATCATCACACGTTCCTTTCCTTTTAATATTGGTATTTATATGGTATAAGTGAATTATACCATATAAATACCTAAAAGTCAATTATAATCCGCTTTTCATGCGTCATAATATATTCGCAATGCGTCATAGTTTCGCTCTGTCCTGATACGCTATAGGCTCCACGGGTTCTACTTTTGAAGTCTGAGTTTTCCAGTTTTCCAATCCGTAAAAAGATCTATCCTTTCCTTTATATTGTAAACAACTTCTATGGTATCCTCCTTTATTCCCTTCATATTCAGGTACAGTACAAAATCTTTATATTCCGGTTTCGCTTTGATTTTTTCCCACACCCTGACAGCAATATCATCTTCGTGCTCTTCTACATAGTCTTTCATTTCACTTATTGCTTCTGCATGCTCTGCGCTGCCCTGGAATACTTCCACTGGTTTCCGATATTTTCCTTTTATGCAGGAAACAATCCAGCCGGCATAATTTTTTATGTACTCCTGGCTATCTGCAAATTGAATTGCCTCTTCCACTTTTTTCTCATCATTTTCCGCAACCCGCAAAAACTCTATGATGTCATCCCTAGTCAGCTTATTATGACCAACATAGGAAAAGGCGCCCTCGTTTTCAAAATCCATTGTCATCTGCTCGCCATTTATATCATGAATAAGATCAACCATCTTGTCCATTTCTGGTTTCCTTGCAGGCTCGTTCTTGGCTATGTAAAACCGAATGCGCCGTACCTTTGCACCACTACCATATTTCAAAGGTTCATATTCAAACATAATGTCGCTCTTCTCTGCCAGTTCCTTTTTCGCTACATCTAACACCTGCCGGCGGAACTCATACCATACCTCAAAACTTTTATCCTTGACCACATTGTCGTAAATATCATCCCAGGACTTCCCGTCCGCAATGGCGCGGCGCACTCCCTCTTCATCCGTATTGGCTAATCCTATCGTGCATTTCAGCTCGCTGAGTCCATATTCCTTTGTTACAATCCCATTATTGATATTAGGATCACTACGATATATTTCTTTTTTTAGCAGCTCATATAAGCGATATGAATGTGCTTTTTCAATTTTCATCAATGTTGCCACTTCATATGTCGTGAAATTTGTTTTCAGCTGATGCACATACGGCGTCATGTTTTTATTGAAGGTTATGATAAACTGCTTGTCTATATAATCCGCATTGTTTACCATGGTAAATATGGAAAAGTTCCCCTTGTTGTCTTCTATTACGATCTGATGTCCAGTCATCAGTTTTGCGGTTCGCTTTAGTGACTTATATATATTTGTATCGGTTTTTTTGCCAAGTAACGTTTTTATTTCACCCGGATATAATTTGGCAACCGGGCATCCGTTTACGATTTCAATCCGTGTCAAAGCGATTGCCATGATTTTATTTTCCAGAATTGATGTCTTATATTTTCCACTGATAAGGGTATTGGACTTTCTTATCAGCAGCTCGTTATCTTTTTTCTCCATTGCTGCCACACATCCTTCATTGCACAGTTTGTTACTATATCTTACATTGGTTATTTTAAGTATTTTCAACCGTTAAATCAAGTATTTCTAAACGTTATCCTATATTTTCGTCAAATGTTCCAAAAAGCACCGTCAATATAAGTATTTTCAACCGTATCTATTTACCTAGTTTTACAAAAAGCAAGTATTTTCAACCGTATCTAATTGCCTTTTCTTTTAAATAACGGTTATTTCTAATGCTTCTATTGCAGCTACGGTTATTTTTACTTGTCTTTGCAGTACATATTTCTTACAAGTACATGGATTTTACTGGTTTTTGTGGCTATAGCTACGGTTGATTTTACTTGTTTTGCTACGTTCAAATTTACTTACTCGCCATCTATAACGGTCAAAATTACTTGTACAAGTAAATTTAAACGTTATATTTCATTCCCATTTTGTCTTGCTCCATTCATAAAGGCACAAGATATAGCATTTTCTATAAATACAAGTAATTTAAAACGTTTCTATCAGTTAATCCCAACGTTTCTGATAGTGCCTGTCCACGCACCTTTTCGTATATTTAACCGTATCTTCAAGTATAACTTAACGTTAAGAATGCTTGTACACCTTATATTCAGCGGTTTTCTGGATTTCTAAATATAATAAATAAAAGAAATGTTGTCGTATTCTTTATCTATATATATATTTATTGCAAAACAAAAAGACTGTTGCAATACGATTCTTCAATCGTATTGCTAACAGTCCTTGGTGTTTTATATCTTATTAGGACACAAGCCAAGACCACCATCAATCTCAGGCAATCTTCTATATGCATCTCTGTGAATGTATTAAGTTGTATTCATTGCTTAATTTGTATTTTCATTGTAGAACGGACAATTATCTTCTCCGTTTGTATAATACTTATCAGTTTCATCCTCTGTCATATTGTCATACTGACCACATTCAGAAGTACCTGTTGAATTATCATACCAAAAATGTTTACAACTATTACAATCTTTCATTATGTAGCCTCCGTTCTAATTCCTCAATAGTTTCTTTGAGTGTACTATATTTCCTATCAGTTCCCTAAGATTGTACCATATTATCTGTTGTCAGTAAATTATCTTCAATAGCATAATGAAGAAATCTTCCATTGAACTTTAGGACATACCATTGTGATTTTCACTTGTAGTGGTTGTTACGAGCGTTAGCTTTCTTAACGTTTTATCATAGAAATAAATCTGGTCAGAAAGTTTCTCATCTAATGGAATACATTCTTCTAATATTTCAGATGTGAGATCCTTTAAATCTTTTGGATCGCTTAAATCGGCAGATAAGACAAACACTTCACTTTCCATAAATGGCAAGACATAAAGGTTGCTTTCAAGACTTTCTGCCAATTTGTGCAGCTCGTCTTCATACAGCAAAGATGCAGCACCGTTAATCCGGGTTGTAGTAGAGATTATCCAAAATGGATGTTGGGTGGCGCCTTCCGCAAATTCCAGCGGCATGCCAGCCATTAAACACATCTCCCGCATGACCTCATCCATTTTTCTTGCCGTTGCCGGGAAGAGTTTTTTCGTATTCTCTGTTGCATACGTGAACAGCTGGTTCTCAGTCAGTCCGAGCGTGTAGGCAAGGTCGTTTGTGACTTTGGTGCTCTGCATACCTTCGGAATCTACCGTTATTACTAACGAATATATAATGGAAAGATCCAGAAATGATCTGTGCGGCACCTGCTCTAACAGAGACTTGTTAAGTTCTGTATTAACAAGCTGGAAAACGATCTTTTTGCTTGCGTTTTGGAAAAGACTATCCACATTGATGTTGGGAATATCCTTGAAAGCATTCGCCAGCACGTTTGCGAAAATTTTAATGGTTTCTTCCAGATCGCCGTTTTCCTCGTAAAGTGCATACATGTCGTTAATATAAATGACTGGTGTACCCGTTACGCCGTTCCCTTTCAGGCGGAGACCGTCCAAGGTCATATTCTTTTTAGCTACCGGCGAGATCAAAAGTTCCATACCTCTAAAGTAGAACGGCATATAAGACAAAAAATTCTCCTGAACAATCGTTTTAAATGCATCATAATTTAATAACATGTGTTATTCCTCCTTTTGGTTGTTATTTCTTGGCATGACTATATGCATAATAGTCATGCCGGTTGCTTCGCTTCTTGGCATATTCTTCATTAAAACTCATCAAGAACCGTTTTTAGACGAATTTCGTCAACGTAAAACAGATCCACAGTATCGCCATCCTTATCTGTGAGGGAAATTTCTCCTTCAGCGAATGGAAATGTGCCGCCATTGTTTCGTTCTCTGATGTTCTCAGACAATATGTCTGCCTGACTCCTCATAAGAATTACGTCGGAAGAGCACTCATCTTGTGTTCCTTCATTTGAAATGAGCGTATATACCGCCATGCCGCCGTAAGTGCTGATAATGTGATTCACGGCTGCAGCCTCTTCTTCGCCGGTGTAATCTCCTACATTGAACGCATCTGTCATTTTTTGCGGATCAGATGCCAATTCTTTCTTGAGATATGAATAAATATTGTCATATCCCGAATCAGAATCGAGGCAATTGGATAACGCCCCATCCAAATTGTCTGCCTTGTCATGCAACCGCACATACTGTGCAATGGTCTGATACTGCTCTTCCGTTAGTGATAGATGAAGACAGTCTGTGTAAAGATTATGCCTCTTGAATCGACGAAGAAAACACGATGGAACATCGTATACTTCATCGCCGTCAGAGATCTGGATACTTTCAATGTCGAGCCAGTCGATTGCCTCTTTTGTTGAAATATCGCATGCCTGCAGAGAAGTCAAAAACAATCCTTTGACTTCGTGTAGTCCGACGCGCTCACATCTTTCGTCGTTATAGATAGTGACATCTTTCCCTTCTACTTTTCCAGGGGTAAAATGAGTGTCAACCCACCACAGTCCCAAAACGACGCTTCCGTCGTCGCTGCTGAATTCCAGGGATTCAATTACGACTTTCCTTTTTTCACTTAAAGTTACTTTGAGATTCATTTGTTTGCCTCGCTTTCTCCCTTTTGAGGGTAAAAAAAGAGCAGACCGAAATCTGCTCCTTTTAGGTTGATTATTATTTTTTGTTTACATTGTGTATTATACCACAACTCTGCACTCTGCGCAAATAGAAATAAGGCAATGCTTCTGCGTTGCTCCAATTATATTTCTTTCATTAGAAATCCAAGTCTGAACAATTTTCACATGTTCTTCCTTTATCGCTCAAGCAAATAAGTTCTGTATATTTTCCACAGCAATCGCAATATCCAAGAAGACTATTTCTTGTCCATCTTCCATTGATTTTGACGTATCTGTGTTTATAATTCTGCATGATTTCAGGGATTTTATCAGAATATATAACAACTCTTGCACCTGCATGAACACTTGTATTTGATTCTACAAATACAACCTTCTTTCCTTGTGATAAAATTTCATTTTGTCGCTTTTCTAATTTATCGTAAAAATCAAGTGAAGTAAAACCATAAATGATTTCCTTGTTTGATTCGCAACCATCATATAGATTCATAATATCCTCCTATCTTCAAATGAATCCTCTATACATATTTTCTTACTCTGCCTTATACGGTTCACATTTTTTCTTCCATGCTGTAATTTCCACATTGACTTCACAATCATCTAATGACCAATACCATTTTTCATCGTTTCTATAAGCAAATGCTTCGCAATGTGGTGCATGGTCGTTATATCCAATAAATGTCACTTGCACATCTTCCATATCATCTGGAAAAATACCAGAACTAACAGGAATCCAATTATTATTTTCCATTTCTCTTACCTCCAATCCATAGGAAACACACTTTCTACTTCTCCCTTGCTGCATTATTCATAACAATGTCATCAAACCATCTTGCACCAATATGGAATCGTGGCATAACTACAGCCATACTATTTTCCATATCTTCAAGCTTAATTGAAACAATCGTGCAATCATCTGGGTATTTATTATTTCCAGTCAACATATATACATCATTCATTGTTTTTCCTTTGATAATATAAGCCGTTTCACTTTTCATTGGTGTATACTGTTTTACCCAATCAATAAATTCAGATATTGAATCTTCTGCAAGTCCTTCCATTGTAAGGGCTGAACCTAAACTTTCTAATTCTTCTAATGTTGTTAATATTTTAACTTCCATTCCCTACCTCCGCTTGAAATATCCGTTTACTTTTCATTAAAAATCTCTGCAATCAGTTCGTCAGGAATTACATCTGCAAATAATTCTTGTGCAATCCAGTTTGCCTTGCCGTTATTGTTGCTCTGTGCATAAGCGACTGCATTCCGTACAAGATTTTTAAGTCCTTCCTGGTCCACTTTTGATAAGATCTCTCTTATGTCGCAGCTATATTTTGCAAATTGCATAGTATCCATCACTCATCCTCCGGTTCGATTTTAGTCTCCAAATGCATATTCTGCCTTTTTAAATGCATCCAGCTTATCAAGCAGGTCTTTTGCTCTCTTGCCAATATGAGCTTGCCCACCAGTTAAAGTGCCATCGGAAAATAATATCTTCCCGTTTTCTTCAATCAGAAAGACACATTCGTCCACCGGATATCTTCGGTCTGCCACCTTAAATCGGATGCATGCACTCATGCTGCGTGGGACTTTAATAGATCCGTCAGCATCCAGCCACGGCAACTGCAATGTGTCTTTTCCGTAAGGAAGATCATCGGTAAGATATCTAAATAAGGAATCAATATCATTGAAGTCCTTTTTGAATGCCGATCTGTTATCATCAGTTTCGTAATGTTCACCTTTTACAATAATCATAGTGTCCTCTCTTTCTTTAATTCGGAAGCATCAGTTTCTGTTACTCTGCACATTCAGTAATTACAATGTAGTTTCCGTTACCCTTGAGGTACAGTAATTCATATACCTCTCCATCATAACCACCATCATCTGCTTCGTAATCTTCTTTTGTTTCATATTTTTCGTAGTTGATTATGAAATCGCACATGTTCCATAAGCCGCTTTCTTTTGCAACTCTCTTTCTGTGTGCAATTTCCGATTTGTCTTTGTAGTTATGACTATTTACTGCGTCATAACTACACTTCACATATGGAACGCCAAGATATGCTGCCAAATCCTTTTCGATTTGAAGCAATTCTCCTTCGTCTTTTCTTATGGTGTATCTGTTGCCTACCATAGACTTCCATGTAGATTTCTCTTCTTTTGCCATTTTTGCCTCGCTTTCTCCCTCTTGAGGGTACAAAAAAAGAGCAGGCGGCTACCTACTCTTTTTTGTTTGATTATAATTTTTTGTTTACATAGTGAATTATATCATATATTCACAAAAGAATCAATATTACTTATATCTGTTGTTCTCGGGTAATCCCCTTTTTCTCGCAAAAGTGTTTAAAATCTAACCCTTCCGACGAATAATGGATATCGTCGGAATTTCCAGATGCTCCTTGATCTGCCGCAAAGACAACACTGACCTGGCTCGCGGCTGTTTCTATAATTTTTGTACCAACTCCACGACGTTGAAAATCCTCTTTTATATGTATTTGCTTTGGATATGCAATTGCTGGCTCACCGTCCGTATTCCTTCCGATACAAAAGCTGACATAACCAATTGTATCATTTTCATAAATAGCAGATAATGTGTCATCACCGTTTAGAAGATCACCTTTAATGTTGACTTTATTTAAAAAATCTGCATCCATATGGCTGCCTCCTTTCTTGTATTGTGTAAAAAAAATATAATAAAATCCGAAAGAAGTCAAGTAAATTTGCACACAAAAATAGACCTGACCATGTAAAAGATCAGATCTATTTTTGCATAAACTACTGTGATACCCAGTCTTCCACGCATAAACCCTCTATGCGTCTGAATTCCCGAGTATTATTTGTTACAACCGTCAGCCCTTTTGACTGTGCATGACCTGCAATAAGCATATCAAGCGGTCCGATCGGTGTGCCTTTCTTTTCAAGTGCAGCACGGATTCTTCCGTACTCTACCGCTGCATCCGCGTCAAAATCAAGCACTGCAATTGTCGACAGCATCAAAGATAATGCAAGCCGATTTTTAGCTACTGCCTGGCTTTTTTCTACACCGTGTACAAGCTCGGCATAGGTTATCGCCGAGATACAAAGATCTTCTGGTGAGTGACTTAAAAATTTCATGATCACGGATTCCGGCTTATGCTTAATGATAAAAATACAGATATTCGTATCAAGCATATATTTCATAGTTCTTCACGCTCCTGTGTTTCCTGCAGCGCGCGTCCATCTTCCATGAAATCATCTGAAAAAAGGTTTATACCTGTCAAAAATCCTTCCCATTCACTGTTTTTTGGTACGAGCATAACGACATCGCCTACCTTATTCACTATGACCTCATCGCCATTGAAGCGGCATTCTTTCGGAAGACGCACAGCCTGGCTCTGACCGTTTCGGAAAAGTTTTGCAGTCATCATAAATACGCACCTCCTTTACTGTTAGTATATACTATAGTATATACTTTGTCAAATCAAATGATTTTATGTATGGTTGCGCGCACGGTTAATTTTCCTGCTCATTTTCATAATCAGTTGCCTTTTTCGTCGCATTATCAATGACGCGCACGGCATAGCATCCGCCAGAGAGCATACGATTGACATAATCCATGATTTTCTCAGGATTCTGTATCTCATATCCGCACGAATTCGCTTTCCGGTTTCCATTTTCGTCAAGAGGAATAAGATCATACCCGCTCCATGTAAAGTCCTGCAGATTCTCATTCACCAACTTATGCAACGCGATAAGGAAGTCTGCTTCAAGAGCAGCCATGGTATGCATTGCATCGTCGCCATCTGAAAGGGTTTTGTATGTTCCCAGAGATATTGTCTTTTGGGTGTTGTTAAAGCTTCCTACGATAGCTACGTCCAGATAGATTCCTTCGCTGTCGCCATAATCCAGTTTGAATGCCGGACTAAAGGCATATGAATCCACAGATTCTTTTGTGTGACTAGACAATCCATAGTCCAAGATATCCGGCAAAAGGCTTTTTTCTTTCAGAATTTCGTTTACAGCATCAAATAACTCTTTGTTTGTGTAGGGTGTTTTTCTCATTTTAGTCTCCTTCATGCCCCAGCGGGCATGTTCCTGGTGGTCATTTACTGACACAGGGCAGCCCGTAGGCAGTTTAAATTAAGACATCATGCTTAAATAGCACATAATTCCACAATCGGGGAATATTTCGGTGTTTAAATCTCCCCGGTTTGGATCCAGTTCATCCAGATATATAGGACCATTTTTGTCTTTTAGCATAGAGTGTCCAACAGCTCGTTCTAATTTCGCCCGACTCTCGAATACATCCGGGAAATCTTTTCTAATTCGGTTCCAATATCCCATACCGCCTTTGACACATCCGATGCAATTATTATTCGGATAGCCGAGTTCGTACATCAAAGGTCGGGCAAAATCAAAAGTCCGTTCAAATAATCCATGTACCTCTTCTTTTGAGAGGTTTCTTTCAATGAGAGGAAATTCGTGTGCAGCTTGAGGATTAGCTTCAACGGTCCTTTCGGCGCGGTCTTTTTCTGCAAGATCGAAGCCCCAAACATACGTCAGCTCATAATCCCTGTGCTGTTCCTCCCACTCTTTTCTAACTCTCTTTTTCAACCAATTTGTACAGGGAGCAAAGCCGTTTGCTGGATTTCTAAATCCACCAAACGTTCTCACGCAATCTTCCACACATCTGTACTCACTTGATCGCAGTATTTCGATCTTTTTGCCGATAGCTTTTTCACAATCTTTAATAAATCGAATACTGTCCACATGCTGATCGGCAATATCAATGTAGATCCATTTGTCTACATCTCCGGCGAGGTATCCCGCCATAAAACTTGATATTCCTGCACTGATCCAACATACCTTTAGTTTTTTCTTCATAACACCACGCTACAAATCCATGTATCGTGGATAAGGAATATAGGCTTCCCATGCTGACGGTCTGAAACTCACATAAGTCAAATATGCTATATGTGCGCTACTTCAAATTCCACCTTATCGAATCATCAACGCTACTATTATTCCCTTTATGCAAAATCTTTGACACCTTTAAGTTGCAACCTCGGTTTACCGAGGATTCGTTATTCCTTTCTTGTTAAGTTGCTTACTGTTGCTGCTGCATTGGTTTCTGGTAACAATAAATTTTCCAGTGTCTGTACCAACGGGATGATTTCCTTACTGGTCAGAATTCTGGAAAAGCCGAAATCTGCAAGATGCTCTTCGGTATCGTACCCGATAAAGTCTGGTTCAGGTTTCAGTTTCTGAAAAGCCTCTAAATTCTGATAGAACATCGTTTCCGTGCATTCGGCGGACACTTCAAATCTTTCTCCAGAATAGTCCTGTACCTCTATGGAATAGAAGTTTTCGTCACATTCCAGACATACAAATGCATACTCCGGGATGTCCGTTGTGTGCAGCAATTTGCCACATTTAGGGCATATTGCATTGGTTTTAAATGGTTTCATTTTTTTCCTTTCTCCCAATTAAGGGTAAAAAAAAGGAACAGATCGCAATCTGTTCCTTTTTAGGTTGATTATTATTTTTGTTTACATTGTGTATTATACCATATGTTTGCAAAATAAGCCACAAAGAAATATAAGTTGTTGCAAAGATCTTTAGTTCTTTGTAATCTGGAATCCGAATACACAGAAGCCGAACGTGTCTGACAAAAAGTCTGCAACCATATCCTCTTTGACATTATCAGGCAACTCTGCTTCCGGTGGTAAGTTTACATTGTATCCCTCTGTATTCCATTTAATATTTACTGCCTTCATTTTCAGTTACCTCCATAATGATTTTACACTTCAAATTGGTTTATCACGCGCCGGTTTGCTTTCTGCTCTTCAAGCCCGTTAAGTAAAGTCGCCTTTATCAGTCCCCAATTATCTACAATAGGGAATATGTCATATGGGCTATTTGCACTTTCAAAACTTTCGTCCATGTATCCAAATTTCCGTCCATAGCCGATCGCGCCTTCTGATGTGCTGCCCCCACCGGAGAAAAATTTTCGTGGTTCGCTAAACACCCAGAAGTGATATGATTCAACAGTTGTATAGGTTCTTGGACATCTGTAAGTGTCACCAAAATCACATTTAATTTGTGAGTCTTCATCCATATTGGGGATAATGTTTTCCGCTATCCACTCAATAATCATCCGCTTATTTTCTTTAAGCTTTTCTTTATCGTTGTCTGTAAAGTGCATATCTTCGTAATTCATAGCTTTTACCTACCTCGTATTATAAAGTAGTAGTGTTTATAGACCCTCTCCAAGGTCTGTATGGCTGTTATGCACAGATGCCAGTTTTGCGCTATTCCGCTTTTCTGTAAAATATCTGAATATAGCGCTCATCCGTTTCGTCAAAGTCCATCATTACATCGGCGGCTAATGCTGCCGGAGAATTGGAATCCTTTTTTACCTGTTCCAGGAGATATTTTTTGGCATCCTTTTCATCGAGCGCTCCAATTGCCAGACGATAATTGAGATCCTGTATGTATCCGGTCAAGTCCATTCCTGCTGACGCGCAGATGAAACTCAACATGGAAATAAAATCCTCCGGATCCATAGACCAGTAGACCCGATTTCGTCTAACCTCGTAAGATGGAAATACTCTCTGGAATTTCTGGAGGTTACAGAATTTACCATCTTTTGGAATGGAAAAGGCAACGTGTTGGAAGTAACCTTTGAAGTTATTCTCTAACAGATATTTAAAAATAATTGCGACTTCCGTAGCGTCCTGTCCAAACGCTCCGCATCCGAAAGCGCCCAGAATCAATGTTTCCACATGATTAACAGCTGCAACATGCAAAATAAAGCCAATTCGGCTTACCAATGCAACATGGTTCATAGACGCATCAGATCTGTCGAACTCATGAAGAAAGGCTCTGTTATTAGGTGCGGCGCAAGTAATTACATCTCCGATGTTTTTCAAGGAATGCTCAGAGTTCTCGAAAATAACGCCGGGAGTGTAAATTGCGGCATTCCGATACAGACCATAGTTCAAATTCTCATTGTTTGTTGCGTAAAAATCAGTCATTCTTGAGAGAACATTGTACAAAAATGACTCATGACATAGACATTCTTCCTGTGCGATGGAACCGGCAAGAAACTCTCCGCCCGGCTGTACATATGAAGCGAAGTTCAATACGGCAATCTTATGATCCGATAATGCATTCTCATAGATCTGCCGCGTACTGGTTTCGTCAAAAACGCCAAGTTTTGTGCTGTGGTTTGGATTTGCCGGAAGTGGTGGCAAGGAGTCGTCTCTGTATATTACAGAATTTGCTACTGCAGAGTTGACCTCTTCTGCGTACCTGACTGCCATTTCCGCTGTGTGTTTTTTTGCTTTTTCTGCTAAATTCATATTTGCCTCGCATTCTCCCTTTTGGGGTAAAAAATAAGAGCAGATCAACAGATCTGCTCTTAAATAGGTTGATTATTTTATGTTTACACAGTGCATTATACCATGCCTACACAAATTGCGCAATATATGTTTTGCGCATAATCAGTTTGGAAAATCGTAGCTATACGCTTTCTTTGTTACATATTGGTCAAGCGCCTGGAACATATCTTTCTCTAACAGATCCCTCCAGTTATCTTCCGTCCAATCCACGGATGGCTTGTAGTCGTCCACATAATCGTCTGATTCCCAGTCATCGTCCGTGTTACCGTGTTTAACACACACAAAGTAACTTATCACAGGTTTTTTGGATCCGGCTTCTATGCCGCATTGTTCATATGTATGAACATTGACCTCAATATCTACATGTCCGATTACCAGAACGGCAGCTCCTCTATACGGATCGCCGTTCTCAAATAGACTGTCCATACTGCCTTTCCGGATATCTTCAATGATGGAGTCAAGTTCATTGATGTCGAACTGATAATCCGAGCGAGCTTTTGCTTCTTCAAATGTCATAAAATCTCCTTCCTCATCATTCAATGAAATTGTTTCGCAGCGTTTTTACAGACTCGTATCGGTATGCTATATCTGCGGTCTGCCTGGCAGAAGTATGTTTTGTTGAAATTCGTATATGCATAATTTTATGCACTACTTCCTTCTGCCACTTTTTAACATATTTCGTATGCGCTTAAAAATACCCATGCTTCTTTTGACTTCATATTCTTTAAGTTGTGTTTCTCGCTGTTTGTAAAATCTGCAATCGGTGCATTTGTCTGATATGTTTCCACAAGCATCAATTTTCTGACCATACTCCCCATGTGCACCTAATGGACACCAAGAACCTTTTGATCCGTCATAAAAGGTGACATTTACAACATGTTCACAGGTTGTAAATTTGGTGCGGTAAGCTTCGATATCCTTTGGGGAATACAAGCAATACGCTTTACATTTTTCGTGCGGAAGCTCATCTAATTGGAAATCTATCCAATCCTGTGCTTCCATCTGCTGCTTTCCATGATAAAATCTGTTCATGAAGAGTTCCTGGCTCTCTAATGGAAGGGTTTTAATAAGATTCCATATCTTGTTTTCATGCTGATATGTTTCCTCAAAATCATTCATAACTGCTTTTTCGTTAAACCATTCTTCATATTCTGGTCTGTTGCATTCGTCACAACACTGAAATTTTGTATCCATACTATCAAATGTACTACCATAGCCTCTACATGCAACATAATATGTATGTGTGGCTTTATTTTTCAAACACTTCATGCAAAGTGTTTCGTCTTTAAGTGCTACAATTCCTATAGAATTCATATGTATTTTCTCCTTTCACGACAAGAATTCCCGTTTTCCTTTGTTGCGCACCGATTATAATCGGTTGACCTTAATGGTTCCATGTCTCTCATTGGGAAAAAGGAATTCTCTATCAATACAATATTTGATAAAAACTCTACTATCGAGTTTCTCCGGCACTGGTGATTTCTGACTGCAGCCAGTCTCGCCACTGGTTTCTGTCCTGAATATGTCCGGCAAGTACGTCTTTTGTCACCGCATCAAACCATTCTGCCAGTTCTTCGGTGGTCATACAGCGGAGTTTCTCTGCGTTGTTTGTAGCGCCGCGTCGCCGCAACTCATTATATAGGGTTTCCATAGAAACATCCCTGAGTACAGCTTCTTCCTGATCTAAGGCGTTAAACTCGCCATTCGTAATAACGAACTTACCATCATAATTTCCAGCGCATGTAACTGTAATTTCACCATTTAGTAAGACACCTTTTTTAGTGAACCGGGTGACGATATTTAACAGAGCGTTTTTTATATCTCCGTACTGAGCTTCGATTGCTACACCTACGACAGATTCATCACTTTTAGGATATTCTTCTCCATCAATGCCAGCGGCATCAAGGAAAAACAGCAATTCCCTAACATATTTTTTTGGTACCACAATATAACCTTTGTTTAATAATGTCATTTTTGAGTCCTCCTTATTTTTGAACTACTGCTTCGGAAAAGTGACCAATGATATAACCATTTATCACTTCTACCGACAGATCATCATAGATACATTCAAAGCAGTCAAAATACTGTTTACCGATACTAAACGACCGTCCTTTTGGTTTCCACCGTCGTCTTTCACCTTTTGCAAAAAAATAATCCATTCCTGAACCTCCAAACATTTACAAGCCGGCACATATTCGTGTACCGGCTTTCCACGCTCAGTTGCTTAATTTACAGCGCGTTGTAAACTTCCTCGAGCAATTCCTCTCCCTGTTCTTCCAGATCCACCGGAAGATGTTCCCTTGCATCTGAAAACCAAGCCTTTAATTTTTCAGAAAGAGGCATTGGAGCATGATGTTCTTCGGCAATTCGAGCTGTATAAACGCTTGAACTCCGGATCATTTCTGCCATTCGGTTATTCATGAAATACGGCGTAGCTCCATATGTTAAAGCTTCGCTCCGCTCCTCCTCAGAAGTAACAATAACGGCATTGTTTCCGTTTTTGGCGAAAAACTCGCTTGCCTCTTCATCACACGCGTTTGATACGCAGTCCAAATACTTACAATAAGCTAAATCTTCGCCATCGTATGTATTGAACATTTTCTTGATAAAATCGGTATTGTTTGTGCTGGCAATGACTCTTGCTGTTGCGTTCTGCAATTCCCATCCAGCAACGGTGTGCCGATCCCGGTCAAGACGGATTCTTTCTGGTGCCATGTCATATCCATACTGCAAGGCATCTTCGGTGCATACATAAAGTCCGCTGACGAAGATCATTCCCTTAAATTTCTCATTTAAAAGAATGCGGCTGTTATTCGCCTGCATCACTTCACCAAGCAATCCCTCTCTTTCCTGCAGATAAAGATTGCTTTCCAGGATCTCCTCATACATTTCAGCTGTAATGCCCTGAATCTCAAAAACCAGATCATGGTTTGCAACTGGTCTTAACAAAGAGCCGGCTTTCTGAATGTCAAAGGCAGGAATGTCTACACCGTAGCGTCTGCTCTTGATCTTCTTTGCGGTCCATACTTCATTGCAGCCGAAATTGTAAATCTTTAAGGAAAGCCCTTCTCTGAGAAGGACGACGGTTGCAATTTTGTAGCCTTCACCGTGCTGTCCAATGGTTCTGTTGTCATTTCTTTTGTCAGAAATCCCGATCAACAAGGTTGATTTATTCAACTTTCCTGTTTTATTTCCGATCATCAGAGTTTCGGTTTCCTCGTTGTAGTCGAAAAACATTTTGTTTTCCGGGTTTACAGTCTCTTCATCTTTTGCATTCTGAAAGATTTCTCTTACTGCATCTACATGCGTCCATGTTGGAACATATCCCATAGATACAGTTAATTCATAGTTTGCCATAATTAGCCTCGCTTTCTCCCTCTTAAGGGTACAAAAAAAGAGCAGGTGCTTGCCTACTCTTTTTCGTTTGATTATAATTTTTTTGTTTACATTGTGAATTATACCACAATTATTCACTGAATTCAACTATAAATCGTTGTTTTCCAGTGCTATAATTTTATTTTCCCATAATCCGGAATTAAACTGATAAGCTTATCTGCATCTGTAAACTGCGTATAGATTTCAATCCAATACTGATTATTGTCTGTATCTGCACAACATGCTTCCAACTTAAAATCATGTCTTGCATAAATTGTCAGACATAATTCTACTTTCTGGACAGACACACCTTCTGGTATTTCTTCAACGGTTGCGTACTCTCTCAGTAAGTCGTCAATTTCACTTTGCTCTAAATCATAATTGTAAAACACCTGCAAGGGCTTGTCTGTATCATCCAACTCGTTAAATGTGATTTTCGTATAATCTAACATAGAATTACTCCTTTTTTATCATAGAATTATTATTGCGTGATATACAAATGAAAAATCGAGGGCACCCTATTTTTCATTGTATTCATTCTCATTATCCGTCCATCCCTGGTGCGGATCGCTCTTTGAAGCGGGAACGGTATCATATTCAAGAGCTTCTGTCGTAATCTTGATCGGATACATAAGAGAAGCATTGTCCTCATCATAGCAAGCCATGATGACTCCAAGATCACGCAATTCACAAGAAATCTGCTTCCCCTCGTAGTAAGCCTGTAGATTTGAAATTTCTTTTTCACTTGCGCTGCATTCCCAAGTCCCGTTTTTGAGCTTGCAAATAACTTCCGGTATCATGTCTCTGTTCCATTCCGGGATCAGATCATACACATCGTAGTTTCCAAATCTTCCATATCCATCATAGCAAGATTCATGGATTGTCTTGCCGTATTTCTTCTGAAATGGCTTTGGCACGAGTAAATATGTATCTGCCGGCTTGTTATCAATAAGCTGGTTGTTTGTATCGCTGTAAATCCAACTGAACTGTCCCATAATTTTTTATCTCCTTTTCTCACTATATGCCGTGCTTGCATGTTGTTGCAAGCACGGGTTATATTGTTTTTCACAATAACGCTACATCTGTCATGATTTGTATTATGAATGCATCAATCATCTGTATATGATTTCGCTTCCACATATTTTACTTCACCGCCATCTTCGGCTTCAATTTCAATCTCATATTCATATATTTCTCTGACAACACCTTTATACTTTGCCATATTCTCACACTCCTTCCGGCTTCTCGCACCGTTCAAATTCGATAACCCACACCCACGGTGATGCATCCTAGCCGTAGCGGTCAAGGTTAGATTTCTTGATGATGCTGTTCCAAATATCAATTTTTGTTCGTGTTCCGTAAGATTTTCCAGCTATTCTTCAATATCGTATTTCAAGCAATATCCAGGGATTGTACAGCCACCTTCCCCATTTCCTTGAGGACAGTCAAAGCAACCACCTCTATGAGAAATTTCTTCTTCCTTCATGACCAGCCAATCCTGGTATGCTTCTTCTGCTGCTTGGTCGTATTGCTCGGCCAGTTTACTAAGATTTTCGATATCCTTTCTGATTACTATTTTCAAAAACGGATATTTGTTTTCCATTTCCTTTAAGTAATCCCTCAGTTCATGAGGGCTCCCTAAAACATCGCATAATCTTGAAAGATATGCTTTCTTGGAAAAAATTAATTTTGCTGCATCTGATTTTTTTATTTCATATTTAATAACGTTATCCATATTTTTTCTTTCCTCCACTAATCATAATTCTCTACTGGAGTTGTACCTCTCCAGCTCGGTGTATGCATGTTAAATTTCAGTTTATCTAATTATGTACTTCTTTGATATACCAAACATCAATCATCTGTATATGATTTTGCTTCCACATATTTTACTTCTCCGCTTTCCAGTTCTCTTCTTGCGATCTGATATTCAGGCTTTTTGCCAGGAAGTGTATATCTCTCTTCTCTTATTCTATTTTGCTCTGCAGCTACCTCCAAGAAGTCTTTCCCTGGCTCATTCCAATACCATACAAAATAAGTATCAATTGTATGTGTATCTTCGTTATAGGTTCTCTTGCATTTAAGAAGATCTCCATTCATTAAGAAGGTGTCTTCTGGAAGATCCAAATTGTCATACTCATCTGGTGACACAAGATGAGCAATGTTTCTCCAAGTCCATACCACAAACTGATTCTGGCGGTATCCTTTGAATACCTCGGCTCTGTATGTTCGCAACCATGCCTGATAGTCCATCTTGCTTTCCCATGCATTGCCATCCGTAAAATAGACATAATTTGTTTTTTCCTTATCTGGATTGAACGTTACATAATATTTGTCAAAATCTTTTGTGGTAAATTTAAAGCCGTTTTCGCTTATGAATTTATTGCGCTCGTCTACATATTCCCATACGCTGACATTGGCGTTAAATACAATGGCGCCATCTGCACAACCGCCACAATTGCCCCAGTCCTGGAAATGTTTTTCTCCTTTGCCTACATAAACCAGTTTGTTTACCGGCAAATCACACCAAGGACCGCCGGATGTGCAGCACCGGATACCATCATTATTTACGTTTGCGTTAATGAAAGGTATATAGGGTTTTTCACAAACATTTACTGTTCCATCCCCATTTACCTTTTCAATATGAGCAGCGCTGTAATAGTTGCCATGTTCGTCGGTGTACTGAATAAGATCTCCGCTTTGTGGTTCGGTTGTTGACCGTGTGCGCTCGATCAATTCTACATAGGCATTTGCCATTTCGACATCTGATTCCTTCATACGATGGCTTTCAATAAATCTTTCGTTTATCTTTTTTAAAGTGTCTAATGTGTATTTCATATTCTTTTTTGCTTCCTCCTTGTGATAAAATGAGCAGTTAGATTATTATTCTCTAACTGCTTTTGCGTTCTACTTGTTATTCGTAGGCATAAATTCTAACAGGATAATCCCATTTTCATTCGCCATTCTTACTTTTTTTTCTTCTGCCTCTTCACTGTTTTCACTCTTGTGAGTGTTTTAGATAGACTTTAGCACCATATGCCAGTATCAATTGGCATGATCTGAGATATGGTGTAACTAATACCTGCGCTGTCCATTTTCTGACAGAACTTTTCTTTAGCTCTGTCCCGATCACAGGCAAGAACCTTTTGCATCTTTTCCTTTCCGTTTTGTAAATAAATAACCAAATACAAACTCATCATAATGTTGCCTCGCTTTCTCCCGTTTAAGGGTAAAAAAATCGGAGCAGACAAACCGCTGCTCCGATAGTTTGAATAAAATTATTGTTTATACGTGTATAATACCACATTCATACATTTTGCGCAATATAAAAATAAAGCCCCCATAGCCTATTGAGGCAATGGGGGTTCTGTACATTTTGGGGTTATACGCCCATAAATTTTTTTTCGGGTTACGCTATCATATATCACGGGTTACTTAATGGAATCCTTCAGCAACTTGCCGACCTTAAATTTCGGCATTTTTGACGCCGGAATAACCATCTCTTCGCCAGTCTGCGGATTTCTTCCCGTTCTTTCTGCTCTTTCAGATACCTCGAATGTACCAAATCCTACTAACTGGATCTTTTCGCCCTTCTTTAACTCCTCGGCAACAATGTCTGTAAACGCATTTAACGCTGCCTCTGCATCTCTCTTACTTAAATCGGATTTCTCCGCGATTGCGGAAACTAATTCCATTTTATTCATGACAACATGTCCTCCTTTTTATCGTTTATCATGTAAGTGCATTATACCATACAAATACACTGTATGCAATAAATATTGCATACAGATATGGATTTGCTGGATTTCTGTCGAATCTTTATGCATTTTCTTCTTTCAGCATAGATAGTAGTTCTTCTTCTGAAATAATGGGGATTCCAAGTTCCTTTGCTTTCTTATTCTTGCCGGATGTACTGGTTACATCATTATTGACAAGATAACTCGTTTTTGCTGAAACGGAACCAGAAACCTTGCCGCCAAGAGCCTCAATTTTTTCTACGAGTGACTCTCGATTCGCAAAATGATTGAGCTTCCCAGTAATAACAAACGTCTTCCTTGATAATGTTGCTGCAACGTTGCCGTTGGTTTTGGTGATCTCGACTTCCTGTAGCAGATGGTAGATCTCCAGATTTATCCCCTCTGGAAAGACGTCATCATCTTCCCGTTCAATATAACGAAGGTATTCATTTCCCCAATCCCAAAGATTAGATTCCAACACGTCACCAATGCCATCAATTGTAGAAAAGCTGTGGCGGGCATATACATCATGAAAGAATGAGCCAATATCTCCAGCGTATGCTTTTGATAAAACCTTTGCCTGCCCCTTTCCAATATTAGGTATGCCCAGAGCATTGATGAGGGACACAAAATCTGTTTTTCTGGATGTTTCAACAGCCGCTACAAGATTGCTAAACATCGTTTCCCCAAATCCGTCCATGGAGACAATCTCAGTCTTGTGGTCAGCTAATTTATAAAAATCCGCAAATTCCTTGATAAAGCCCCGGGAAATGAATTTTGCGATTGTCTCTTCGCTGATTCCCTTTATATTCATGCAGCCTTTCTGAACAAAGCGATTAAACCGTTTCAGCTTTTTCGCCGCGCAATCCGGATTTGTGCAGGTCAGAACCAAGGTCTTATTACGATCATCGCCTGTTTCTCGAAGTTTGGTTGCCGCACCGCATACAGGACATTGGGTCGGTATGCTATGACGACTCCAGATATCATCGTATCTGTAGAAATCCCCATTGTAATGACGTTCCATATTCAAATTTTCTGCAATTTGTGGAATGATCATGTTTGCCTTATATACGGTTATCTTATTCCCGACACGCAGATCCTTGCCAAGCAAATATGTTACATTATGTAGCGATGCTCTTGTAACGGTGGTTCCTTCTAATTCCACCGGATCAAAAACCGCGACTGGATTTAGAGAGTTTACAGATGGACTCCATTCAAACTTCCTCAATATTGTAGTTTCTTCTTTGTCCTGCCACTTGAACGCATATCCGCGCATCTGATTTGGGTGATGATTTGTTCCTGCAAGGGTGTCCGCGTATGCGGCATCATCTGATGCTGTTACTAAACCATCCACCGGATAGTCGAAATGCGATACATTGTCAGTCCAACGTTGCATAACTTTTTGAAGATCTGTAATGTCACACAGTTCATGATCCACTGCATCGAATCCCTGCATCTGCATCCAGTCGAGCCTATCATTGAAACTGGCGAGTTCTGCAAGCTGATCCATATAGACAAGGTTGAAGCCTTTAAAATGTACTTCCCGCTTTGCCATTTCATAACTGTCTAACATAGAAATGGTTGCATTTGCAAGATTTCTGGCATTCTTATAAATACCTCCATCTTCCATCTGAATTCGATTAAACTCGCGGTAACTCATAACGACTTCACCACGAACCACTAATTTCCCCGTATATGGAATGTTAATGGGTAATCCATGGATATTGTGAGCATTATGGGTAATAAGATGCCCGACCTCGCCGTCTCCTCGCGTGACTAATTTTTGCAGCCGCCCATGCGTGTATGTTGCCTGTACAGTGGAGCCATCCATTTTCCACATTAAAACAACATTGTGATTAGATGGGCGCATTAGCTTTTCAAACATATTGATATAGTCATTCATATCCTGCGTTTTATCAAGAGAAAGAGCCGGAAATTCATGAACGGATTCGGCAAGTCCTTTAATAATCGGAGCGCCAACATGTTGTGTTGGGCTATCGGGGAAAATAATCCCGGTGAGGTCTTCCAAGTTTTTTAATTCATTAAATAAGCGGTCCCATTCTTTATTTGACATGATTTCTTCGCCGTTATAGTATGCCGCATTTGCAGTATTTAGCTGTTCAATAAGATTTTTTATCTGTGTTTCTTCCATATTAAAAGTGCCTCGCTTTCTTTTTACAGTATAGGTAAAAACGGAGCAGAAGAAAATCTGCCCCGCAATAGCCATACTGCTTCTTATAAAGTGAACTATACCATAATTACGCGTCCTAGACAAATATATTGTCTCTTTGCCTACATTTCCTATTACAATAGGTAGATTGTTAGCCAGCGCAATCCAACAGATGCATGTTGATGTTGGAGAAATAAAATTCTCCATTAGACATAACCTCTTCATATGTCTTTTTTCCGTCAAACTCATCCACTACAGTCTGCTCTTCCGGACTCATTTCGGAATAATGTTTTTTCCCATATGCCGGTGGAAGCCATCCCTTTCGCTGCGATCCGTAGATATTGAACTTTTTCAGAAGTTCTTCGTCCTTGAATACAATGTGACAGGTTCCTTTCTTATAGAACGTAACTGTAAAATATTTGAGATCAATATTTTTTGTCTGCGTGTTTGCCTCTGCCTGTTTTAATGCTATTTGGAGATCCAGTGCATCTGTTCTGCCGCCGTCAAGGTAATTGAAGCATTTTTCCATGTCCTGTAATTTTGTTTTAATGTGATATGTCTCAAAACGTCCGGACCAGGATGAGAATGCATTTAAAGGAATGATTACCTTTTTGTTTACCATGTATGCACTGTTTGTCTTCCATCCATTATAATAATGAATGTTGTTTCCGGAATCATCGTACCAATAATGTTTGTGACTGAATTCATCAAACAAAGCTATAATGGCATCTTCGATACCGTCAGACACATGTTTGAGCATGTCGATTTTCACTTCCAGAACATTGAACATAGAAAATTCTACATCCATTAGTTCAGATACTTTGTTAAAATATTCCCGTTGCAGATTTTCTGTTAGCTGACCTACAAACTTTGGATTTGTAAAAAGCGTTTTCCAATATTTTTTTCTGACTAAGCGGATATACTCGTTGATAGAAGCATTTCCATCATAATGATTGTGTTGCGTACAGAGATTTAGAGAAAGGATACATTCGGTACTCCGAAAACTTCCATCGTCATTTCGCTTAAATTCTGACAAAATGAACGGTTTCATTCCCTCGTATTCCCGGATCAGTCGGCACCCAGCTTCTACCTCCATCTTGTACTGGTCGACAATGGCTTTAATAAAATCATTGTCTGCCAGATAAGCGCATTCAGATGCGGCGGGTTCCTGCACTTTTCTCTCTCTCTTTAAGGTATCAATAATGGAAGATCTTGCTTCTGGCTTTGGAATTTGTACTTTTACAAGTGCTACCTCCACTGCAGTTTTCCTTTCGGCATCAAGAAAGCCGTCCTGTATGAACTCAATTGAACCATTGTGTTGCTCAATCATTTTCATAAGAGCGATTCGGTCATTGCTACACTGATTTTTCAGTGTTTCTGCGTTCAACAGGCAGACGATTGCCCCGCCAGATCTTTCCTGCATCCGTATTGCTTTTTGAAGATGCAGGCAGCCCTCGCTAAACGGAGGATTCATAATGATCATATCGTATGCTTTCATGGTATCATATGTCAAAAAATCATCATGAACAACACGCATATCATTCCCTTTCAGAATATGGCGTAAATTTGGATCTTTCTCGATGCAATCAATATCCAAGGTCACATTGGAACATGACTCTGCCTTTTCCAAAAGGTATTTTACAATGTCACCTTTCCCTGCGGACGGTTCAAGGACAGAATGTATCATTCTGAAATTCATATCCTCAGTCATTTTTGTAAGTAACGCTCTTGGTGTTGGGTAAAACTCCTTGTTTTCTAACATAAATTTGCCTCGCTTTCTCCCTTTTAAGGGTAAAAAAATAGGAACAGACCGCGGTCCGTTCCTATTTTGGTTGATTATAATTTTTTGTTTACATAGTGAATTATACCATGACTATCTGCCAAGATCAACTCTAAATCATGGCGCTTTTCACATACCCTTATTATATTTCGCAATATCTTTCGTCCTCATAAGCATCACAAATACCTGCTATTTCCTGCCAATCTTCAGGGTCTATAATAACCCTTGTAGGTATTGACCAACCGTAGTTTTCAGACCAATCATTTAGGTCTTTTATAAATTCAACAAGCTTGTCTACTGTTAAGTCTTTTCTGGTATCTGACAGCCAAAGATTAAGATTATCTGTATTTCCCAAACAGAAAACCGAGTTATCTATTCTGTATATCCATACAGTATCTTTACCATCTGTATTTTTAGCCAGAAGTGCTTCTGTGAGTGGAATAAAAACATCTGCGTTATTTTCATCACGTTTTTTATTCCAATCCACTTTATAATTCTTTTCGTATCTAAAGTTATATTTCTCTGCAATTTGCTTTAATGTCATAATTTTTTCCTCCATTCTCGGAATCATTGTTTCAATGTTATTTATATTCTTTTCTTTTGATTTACCCTAGCATTTCCATAGAAAATCCATATTTTTCTTGGAACTCGTCTTTATCATAAGCGACTAATATCGGTTCAATGCATTGCTTCTATTACAATAGTGGAATCCTGGATTGTAATATATTTTATCTTCATATCGAGAATGCGATCTAATGGCTTACGAAATCCATTCCTTTTTGTGCTGAAAATCAATTCTGCTCCATCTCCATATTGCTTTCCGGCTTCTGTACAATCATAAATATCATAATTACAATTGCAATCAAAATCATCACTATAAACTAAATCTCCAACAAGCATCTTTATTTTCCTCCATAAATCATCCTTTTATTTGTACCAATAATCTTTATCTGGATTCCATCCTTCTGTCTCAGAGGAAGCGCTTCCAGCACAGTATTCTACGCCATCTACTGTAACATATTCTCTGTCAAGAATTTCTAACTCATTTCCATCATCATCAGTTGGAGTATCAACCTTCTCAATATCAAAGATTTCTCTTGTTACAGTATTAACTTTACAAGGAGTGGTAATTTCACATCCTTCCCATACTGATGTAAACATAGCTTCCTTTATAACATCTTCTTTTGAAACTTTGCACCCGCATCTTGCTTCTAAATATCCAATGACAAACTCATCAGCATAATCTGAAAGTTCATCAAATATTTTCTTTATACCTCCATATGGTTTAGCTTTTTCGTTTAAATAATCATAATTGTACATCATAATCGTATCCTCCAATCATTCTGTTGAAAAGTCTGATTCACCCTAACGCTTCCATTGAAAAGCCATATCTTTCCTCAAATTCTTCGTCATCATATCCATCTAACAAATCTTGAATATTTGGATGCTGCCAATCAACAAAATCGAATAATTCTCTTGCTAAATCTTCATGACCGCTGCATTCTTCTACGAAATCGTTTCCGGTATAGCAGTTATGAATAACATTTTCAATATCCTCATTGCTTAAGGCGCATTCTGTATCAATCTGATTCAGATCAATGTCCGGAATGTAGATAATTTTGTCAGAGACCTCAAAATTGCCTTTGTAGATGATACATTCCTGCCCGTCAGAAAAATCGAAAAGATCTTCAAGATGTGAACCTTCATTTAATTTGTCTCGCAATTCTTTCTTCGTCATAAGCCTTACTTACTCCCTCGCTTTCTCCCTTTTTAAGGGTAAAAGAAGGAGCAGACCGAAATCTGCTCCTTCTAGGTTGATTATTATTTTTTGTTTACATTGTGTATTATACCACAACTCTACGTTGGAATCAAGTTCTGGTTTTCATATGAAGCACTGGTGGATCATACGCGGACACAGGTGCATATTCATGCCAAGCCAGTACCGGATAAATGCAGTTCCAGCTTTTTTCTGGTAACCACTCAGCAATAGTTGTCTGAGTCTTTCCATTTGGAAGCAAATATTGTATCACATACTCAACACCAAAATCTTCCTCTTCCGGGACATCTGGTGGAATATTATCAGGGAAACGGTTCCATTTCTTCTTATTGCGGATTTCCATACAATGCTCCGCCCGGGAGAAACATCCCGATAGATTCAACCTCCACTTTGTCCAGCAATTTGCCTGCTCTCGGACCGGCTATCCATATGAATCTTTTTGAGACGATCTCTTCTGGTAACAACGCAAGCTTTCTTGTTGTTAGTTCTATTCCAATTCCCATTTTACAGAGAATGGCTCCGGCGCCGCCCTTGACAAGATACTGTCTCAAAATCTCGGTATATTCATTGAGATGTTCGTTTGTTTGTGTTTCTCCATAAAACATCTGATCTACCAGTTTGCGATATTCTGCATAATTACAATTTTTCATTTTGCATATCCTCCTGTTTTTTAATTTCTTATCTATAACACTGTATCTACGTCAAACACTCTTGACGCTTTCTAAATCTTTAGATTCACCAATTCTTAAAAAAATATCTGTCAAAATATGAATTATTTCTCGTGCATCCATATTTTCAAAATCATATGGATGAACTAATCTGTCAATCGTTTCACCATTTATTGTAATGTAGACAATGTATGTCGGCTCCTGATATTCTGGCTCCAATTCATTGTCAGGTTCATTACTTTCAATCATTAGTTCTACTAATTTCCCCGCCCTTCCTATTGATGCAAGACAAAGTTCTGTTTCCTTATCACATTCTTCTAATTTAGGGAATTCTTTTTCCACATAAATTGTAATGATCTCAAATCCCTCGTGACAAAAGCCAATTTCATCGGATAACCAATCTGAAATTTCCTCTGCATATGGATCGTTAGGATCATATTCTCTTTCCAGATAATCTGGTATAATCATTTCCTTTGGCAGCCTTGCCAATACTTCCTTATCTCCGTCTGTGTCCCATTTGATGTTTATTGCTTTTAACATAATTAGTCCATCCTTTCTTACGCAACCATTGTAATTTCCATGTAGCAGCCGTTCATATCCTTATCGTATTGCCGAATGTCATACAACCATTTGAACGGTACCCTTACAGTCCTTTCTTTCTTTAGTTTCTCTACGATTTCGCCAACGCTAACTTTTTGCTGCATCTCCCACACTTATAAGTATCGGTGTTAATTGTCATTTTGTAATTTGCCATAATTAGCCTCGCTTTCTCCCCTTTTGTGGGTACAAAAAAAGAGCAGGTGGCTACCTACTCTTTTTTGTTTGATTATTATTTTTTGTTTACACAGTGTATTATACCACAACTATACAATATGCACAAGTGATTATTTTCTTTGCTTACACGGTGGTATTGACACCGTTGACAGCGGCGTGCTCATCCTCGTCCATCGGAATGACCAGACATTTCTGACCGTCGATGACCTGGGAGTGAATCTGTCCGACCTTTTCCGGCTTGACGCGGAGAATGACATCATAAGTTTTGACCGCAGGGACATCCTCGCCGTCGGCATCCTCCTCCGAGACCGGAACGGAGCGCGTCTCCTCAAGCTGCTGCTTTAAGTTTTCGACCTGTTTTACCAGTTCCAGCTTTTCTTTACGTCTTTTATTTGCGTCTACCAGTTTGGAATCAATCAACTGTCCGGCTTCCGGAAGTTCCTCGCTGAACACATTTTCGTAGGTTTTTTCAATGGCAGCTGCCTGCTCTTCGGTAACACCGCTTTCTGCAAGGACATCTGCAATGGCGGTTGTGGTAACAATGACCGGTTCCGGTTCCACCGTCTCGTCCTCCGTGACCGGAATCATATTGTTTAGATTTTCCTGAATGTCCCCGAAAACAGCAGCGCTTTCCTCGTCGTCTTCGCCAATGACTTCCTTGACAATGCTCTGGAAAGTAAGATTTTTTTCGGTGGCGGTCAACTTTGTGCCGCAACCAAGACCAGATTCCATAAATTCAGAGTGCGGCGCCTTGGTGTCTTTAGTGTAGAACATCACGGAGTGAATGTCGCTGCTGCGGTCGGTAAATGCCGGAAAGACAAAACCTGTGTCCGGAACGCCGACCACCCAGTCGCGGATACGCGGTCCGATACGATTCTCGTCCTCACGGTAGCCAAGTCCCGGCTTGGTTAAAGTGACCGGGCAGATCGCACACAGCAGATACTCGTAGACTTCCTCGGACTCATCGAGCTTATTGTTGTCGGAGGTCTTGGTCATCACATCGTAAGCATCGTGGAAAACCAGAATCAGGTAATTTCCGGCATAGCTGTAATTTTCAATGACAAGATCATAGAATGTGTCCATCAGATCGTCATTCTTTAAAGCGCTCTCGCGCAGACCCATCAAAAACTGCTGTCTTCCGCCGGGTGCCTCCTCGGCGGTCGGAAATTCCAGTTCCAGAATGTTGTTGCCGATCGTGCCGGACATAACTTTTTTTGCAATTTCCAGGTATTTGTAGAATTCTTCATCCTCCAGATTTAAGAAGGTTTCTCCGAATGTAGAAACCTTATTTCGGTCAGAATCTACATAGCAACCACACAGCCGTGTAAATGTGCAGGCATCCTTCTTAAAGCGTCGTTTCAGTTCCAATACATCTTTTTTGTTCATGATTATCTCCTTTGTTCCTTTGATATAATTGATTTTAATATTGCTTTTTTCTTGTGTGTCCCAGCCTCCTATTAAAGCCTAGTTTAGCATCGGCAACATAGGCGGCATCTCTCCTGTTGTGTAGGCAGCGTCAATCTGCGGTGCCATATATTCACCTACGGTCTTTCCATCTGGGAGAACGATATCATATAAGAATTCACGTTCAATTGTACTGATTCCGCTGTCTACGGCTTCCAATTTCGCCTTGATGATCAGATACAATGCCCGCCATCTGCTTCTGCACGCCTGCTCCCATGCTTCATAAGCCTGTTTGTCGGTTCGCTTTCTTTGCTGCTCTGGTGTATACCAAAATTTCCGATCCTGCTTGTCTGGTAGTGGCAATAAAAACCGAATCTGCCTGTTTTCTAACGAAAAACCGATAACTGCGACATCTTCTTTATATCCAGATACGAATTGACCGGCTCCCGCTTTCTGAATAAGTTCTTCGATATCTGCCTTGGTCTTTGCTACGGATACTGCTGTTTTCTCTGCATATGCCATAAATGCCTCCTCGTTACCTATAGTATAAGTGAATTATACCATATAAATACCATGTAGTCAATTTAAAAGAAAAAGGAGCGAACCTGCTTTTTACCGAACATCGCCGTAAAGCCCCTTACTTTAGTAATGGAGATAAAAGGCGACTGTTATTTTTCTATAGTTTATCTAATTTCTATTACATTAGATAAGCTATAGCTGTATAATATATGTATGGAATATAAATCTAATCACAATGTTGTCTATTCCTGCAAATACCATGTAGTATGGTGTCCTAAGTATCGGCATTCCGTTTTAATAAACGGTGTTGACGTTCGCTTAAAGGAGCTGATTAAAGAAACCTGCGACTTACTAAATGTCGAAATCATCGAAATGGAAATCATGCCAGACCATGTGCATCTGCTTATGGAAGTAGACCCGCAGTTCGGAGTGCATAAAGCGGTTAAACAAATTAAGGGATATTCCTCTAAAGTATTGAGGACGGAGTTCCCTTGGCTCAAATCAAGACTTCCGAGTTTATGGACAAACAGCTATTTTGTAAGCACGGTTGGTGGGGCTCCACTTGCAGTAATCAAACAATACATTGAAAATCAGAAAAACGTGTAGGTATCAAATATGCAGCTATCAGAAACAGTAAAACTTTATATGACAAGAGAACAGAAATCTCTTGTTGTTATGGCTATGAACAAGTATATCAGTACAGTTAATAGCCTTATTTCTGTTGCTACAAGCGGTACATCTATCAGTAAATACACAACTGCTGATGTTAATGCCAGCCTTCCGTCTGCTCTGACAAATCAATGCATCCGTGATGCTAAATCCATCGTGAACAAGTATAATAAGGACTGTCGTAAGGCTTCTGCCAAGAACAAGAAACTTGCTAGGCAGAGATCTAACATCACAATAAAAGAACCTATAGTTCCTGTCCTTAAAAGACCATGCTGCTACGTTAATAATCAGAATTTTAAGATTAGGGACAACTGCATCGAGTTTCCTGTTCTGATAAACGGCAAATCAAAGCGTATATCTATCCGCACTTCCATGACGGATAAGCAGAAACAAATATTTGCTAACACCAAATTCGGTACAATGCGTATTGTCTATAAAGACAATAAGATAGTTGCTCAAATCGTGTATGAGGTTGCTGAACCCGGATATACTGACGATGGAAATGTCATGGGCGTTGACCTTGGCATTAAGTGTCCTGCGGTGTCATATATCTCTGACGGAAGCGTTAAGTTCTATGGTAATGGTCGCAAGAACAAATATATGCGTAGGCATTATAAATATCTTCGCAAGAAGTTAGGCAAGGCTAAAAAAACTGATGCCATAAAACGTATCAACAATAAAGAGCAGCGTATTATGAAAGACATTGACCATAAACTAAGCCGTGAAATAGTAAACACGGCAACGGCGCATGGAGTGTCCGTGATCAAAATGGAACAGCTTGCGAACATCCGTTCCACGACAAGAACAAGTCGTAAAAACAACCACAGCCTGCATACATGGTCATTCTACAGACTGGCACAGTTTATAGAATACAAAGCAAAACTTGCAGGCATAAAAGTTGAGTATGTTAATCCTGCATATACAAGTCAAAAGTGTCCTGTCTGTGGCAATGTTCATCACGCCAATGACAGAAAATATATCTGCAAGTGTGGTTTCCATACACACAGAGATATCCTTGGTGCTATGAACATAAGAAACTCAACTGAGTATGTTGGCGATAGCAATATCAGACATACTGCCTAGAGAACTATATGTTCTGCTCTAGGACGGGTAATGGCATACCCATAACTTGCACTACGACCTACCAGAAATGGACTGGTCAGCCAATACAATTGGCAGGTAGCAGGAATCCCCCTACCTTTAGGTAGGGGGAGTGTCAAAGGCGCTCCCATATTATTTCACAGGAATAATACCTCCAATTTTTGCAGCTGCCATTTATAAAAGTAACAACCTATCTGGTGTACATGGGAAAGGTGTGATTGCCGTATCATATTTATTGAGAATGCCATCATTTATTTTGCCCAATATAACAACATTCTGACCCGGCGTATCGTGAGTTTTCTCTGTAATCCAGCTTTTTGCCATCCAACCGGTAGGACTTATTGGCTTATGTGACCATAGCTTAAAATGCTCTGATTGGTCAATAATGTAATGCAGTGATATACCACAAACAGGTGCCTCTTTAGAAAGTGACAACTGAATTGGAAGTATAATAGTTGTTTCCCAGACCGATAGCATAAGTTCTAGTTTAGCATTTTTATTCTCCATGTCTAAGACATACGGATACCCGATCTTAGATACTCTCCGTCCTCTTTTTTGACTAATGGTAATATAATTACCGTTCGGATATCTGTGATTTAACTTGCAATCAGTCATTGTCTTTCCGTTAATAGAAAAAGATAGCCGGGGATCTTCGTAAAAAACATAATCACAAGACACAAATCCAAAGTCAAAAACGATACAACATTTCCCTTCGTCTACTATAGGTTTTAATTCAGCTATTACTTTTTCTCCATGCATAACTTGTTTGACCTCCTATTTATTGTTTTGTGAAAGTAGTTTAAATTCATATCGTTGCTTACCGCGCCACCAACTGCTTGAAAAATATCCTGGCATGATGACTTCTTTTTCAACAGTGACTTCAACTGGAAATTGGTTACTATCTGAAACCATCGTTTGTAGCAAATCCCTTATTGAGAAATGTGCCAATGCTTGTTGCGCGATAAATCCATAAATATCGTCATTATCTGATGCCTTGATGGGACGTATTGAATCATCCTCTGGGTACAATACAAACACAGAATCTGCAGCCATAATATTTTCAAGAAGCCAGTTATTATCCTTTTCAAACACCGCATCTCCGTACCCGCAAATTGTTGAAATATCCATATTTGTAAGATGCATATTGTGTTCATCCCGCGTTGGCTCGATTTTTCCAGCCCAATAGATGTGAACAAATTTAATATTTGTGCTCTTTCCAGTGACTGGTAATTTCACTGTCCATACGCATACGATGGAAACATGTTCATATTCTTTTTCTGCATCTGGTAGATATGTATATAACTGGCAGTCTCCATCACTGTCCTTATGGTTATAGGCATGGTAGCTGTTCTTGTTTGGGTAGGGCGTACCAACTTTACATGGTATTTTTTCTGCATGCTTTCCATTATCCTGCACAATATAGACTTCTGCGCTCACACCATTGTTTTTGAATGGAAAATACAGTCTGCATCCATAATCAATACAAAATACATGAGAATCTTCAAATGGTACGTCCTTACATGCCGCCTGAAATTGCTCTTTATCTTCTTCCCGGCGTTTCCTTCTGTTTTCTGTTTTTTCTTCCCAGAATCCATCCTCATATAATTTTGTGTGCGGCTGATAACGTGCTTCGGTATCAACTGAATTTATATCAAAGTCGGATTTTCGCTTTTTACTTAGTTCCACTGACCGAATATGATGCCACGGTATTTCTTTGACATTTTGTTGGTTTTTCCACACCTTGTTTCCAGATATAAGAAGTGTCATGTCATAACCACCGAGCGCAATTATTACTCCTGAGCACATTCCGTTTTCACTTTCAACTTGTACTCTGTCACCTATTTCATACGTTGACTTTACAAGCTGACACATATACTCCGGATAGAACGGTTCGCCGTAAACAGGCTCTTTGCCCGCCTCTAACCTTCCACCATTTTCCACAAAGTCATAAAGTTTACTGATTAAATCCATCTCAATTTCCTCCTGTTGACTTTCTTCTGTGGCGTTCACAGCCAAGTAACATTTTTTGAACCGCAATATTTACAGCAAGGGTTCTTTTCAAATTTATCCACTTCGTCACAGATAAAGCCTTTTTCTTCCAGTTCATTTAATTCCGTATCGGTAATTCTATCCATCTTTTCTTCAAATTGAGTGCCACGAAGGTCTTCTTTTTCAATCCATCCTCTAAGCGAATACATCTCTCCGCAGTCATAGCAAGTTACCGTAAGCATCATTTTTATCACTCTCCTATGTTTCTACTACATCACTTTTCAACTTTATTCCATTTGTAAATACATATTCTCTCTAACACCGCATGAGGCGTTAATCCGTAGGTCGGGATAGTTGATTGCTATATTATAAAAAGTAAAATATCATCAAACTAGCACCAACGAAAACCAATATGAATGCAACCAATATAGAATGTATATCATCATCCGAACCGCAAAATATTATAGTACCTAAAATTGTTAAAGCAAGAGCAAGTTTGAATACATCGCTATTATTGGTTGCATAAGTTGTTATATTGTTGACTATTGTTGACTATTGTTAATATGCTGTTTATCATGATAATTTCTCCTATTCATCAAGCCATCCATATGATGAACATTGCGCGTTTCGGTTGTCTGAAATATCAAAATCTTCCTTGTGTGATGACAAGAACCTTTCAAAAGTATCTTTTCCACAGTACCACGGTGCGGAAACATATTTTCTTTCTTCATAATCAAGTTCATACTCTGAAATTGAAATATCAAGTTTATCCCATCCAAAGTGTTCACAGATAGTGCGAACGACATCTTTGTGTATTGTAAGTTTTACTAATTTCTCCCGGTCAAATGATACACTGACTGCATCTTGAAGATAGATTTCTTCTTTTCGTATCCCGATTATTCTCGATTCTTTTTCAATAGTGAAATATGTTTCTTTTTCACTGCAAAATTTTACAAGCTGTCCTTTCTTGTATGGGCGGAATGCAACATCTACACCTGCGCCTACAATTTTCTTGTCTCCAACATAATCTCCACCAAAATAATTAAAGAGAAAATTCGCGGTATAAACTCTTGGTCTGGTATCATTTGAATTTTCTGTATTCATGTCGTCTTTTTCATCTGGACGTTCTATGCTCTGTAATGCTTCCAAAATTTCTTCCGCTCGTTTTGTATTGTAACGGACACATCCAAAAGCATCCTGTGCATTTTTGAAATGTGCATACTGGCACATTCGTTTCTCAGTGCCATCCTCATTGCACAACAGTAACGCATCTGGTTGAAGTTCCGTTTCATTACCATTTAAGATGCGGTAAAGGATATGGTTTTCCTCCACATATATATAAGTGATATTCATATCGCTTTTTTCAAGCATTTTTACCTTATCGGTAAAGATTGTCTCTGCTTCTGTTCTGATAGTATATTTGCTCAAGATCATTTTCTCCTTATGCTTTATATAGTTTGAACCTCTCATCATTAAAATAACGAGATTCCTGCTTCATGAATTTGCCGATAAATGAAGTTCTCGATCCCGGATCTCTTCTGTGCGACCTTGATTCCAAAACTGTGATCCTATGTACCCGCAGGTGCGCCGCGCCACAGACATCATCTTTTGATCCCTGTTTCCGCAATTCGGACATTCCCAAACTAGCTTACCGGTTTTTTCATCCGTTACAATTTGAATTTCTCCGTCATAATTGCAGACCATGCAGTAATCACTTTTGGTGTTCAACTCTGCATACATAATATTTTCGTAAATATACTGCATTACTGCTAAAACTGCCTCAATGTTATTCTGGAGGTTTGGAACTTCCACATAACTTATCGCTCCACCAGGGCTTAATTTCTGGAATTCAGATTCAAATTTCAGCTTAGAAAAAGCGTCGATCTTTTCACGGACATTTACATGGTAGCTGTTGGTAATGTAATTGTGGTCCGTTATCCCCTCAATGTAGCCAAAACGTTTCTGCAGGCATGTGGCGAATTTGTATGTGGTAGATTCCAATGGCGTGCCATACACAGAAAAGCCGATGTTGGTTTTTCCTCTCCATTCCGCGCATTTATCATTTAACTTTTGCATAACGGCAAGCGCAAATGGCTTTGCTTCTGGATCTGTATGAGATTTTCCGGTCATATATTTGCACATTTCATACAGACCGGCGTAGCCAAGAGACAGTGTTGAATACCCACCATATAAAAGCTTGTCAATTGTTTCCCCCTTCTGCAACCGGGCTAAAGCTCCATGCTGCCACAATATAGGTGCAACGTCGGTCTTTGTTCCTTTCAGCCTGTTGTGCCGCTCCATAAGAGCCGGATAGCAAAGTTTTTCGAGACGGTACTCAAGAATATCCCAAAACTCATTCATATCACCACCGGAACTTAGTGCAACGTCAACAAGATTTAAGGTCACAACGCCTTGGTTGAATCTGCCGTAAAACTTAGGCGATCCATCCGGATTTTTAATATCTGGTTCATATGTGAGGAATGATCGGCAACCCATGCAGGTGTAAACGTTTCCTTCTTTTATTTCCCGCATAACTTTTGCGGAAATATAATCCGGAACCATTCGCTTGGCGGTACATTTTGCTGCCAATTTTGTCAGCTCCCAGTATTGGCTACCCTCGTGAATGTTGTCCTCGTCTAAGACATATATGATTTTTGGAAATGCGGGAGTTATCCATACTCCTTGTTCGTTCTTAATTCCCTGTATCCGCTGCTGCAGCACCTCTTTGCATATTTGAACAAGATCTTCCCTCTCCTGTCCCTCTTTTGCCTCATCAATGTACATGAACAAGGTGATAAACGGTGTCTGACCGTTTGTTGTCATAAGCGTTACCAGCTGATATTGGATTGTTTGCACACCCTTCTTAATTTCCTCCGCCAGGCGCTTTTCTACAATGCGTTCGATCTGATCCGGCGTAGCTGATATTCCTGCCGCTGCAAATTCTGAATTTACAGATTTTCGGATTTTCTGCCGGCTAACATCAACAAATGGTGCTAAATGTGTAAGAGATATGCTTTGTCCGCCATACTGAGAGCTGGCGATCTGTGCGATTGCCTGCGTAGCAATATTGCAGGCAGTGGAAAAGCTGTGAGGTGTATCAATTTTGGTTTCGCTGATAACGGTGCCATTCTGTAGCATGTCCTCCAGATTGACTAGACAGCAGTTGTGCATGTGCTGCACAAAGTAATCTGCATCATGAAAATGAATAATCCCTTCGTTGTGGGCTTTTACAATGTATTTTGGCAGTAACACTCTATTGGTGAGATCTTTGCTTATGATACCGGCAATATAGTCCCGTTGCGTACTATTGATAATTGCATTTTTGTTGCTGTTTTCTTCATTGCACTCTTCATTACAGCCGTCGACGAGTTCAAGAATTCCGCCATCTGTCGCATTCCCTACAATATCACGGCGCAATGAATGCCGGTATTTATAGGTGATGTAATTTTCCAGTAATCGTGGCTTATTGAATCTGGTTATTGCATTGACCACAAGTCGCTGCACATCTTCCACCGTCAAGTCGGTATGACCGTTTTCATAGAGATACTTGAAATTGGTGGCAACATTATCTCTTATCTGGATCAATTCCAATGTAGTTGCTCTACAATCTGATTCCGTTGCGGCATTTGCCTGATTGAGCGCAACTTCGATTTTCTTTACATTGAAAGGAACGGTTCGTCCGTCTCTTTTCAAAAGACTCATAGGTTCAGACATTATAAATTCCCCCTTTTTAAAAGAAAAACGGGCATAACGCCCGTTTTTAATAAAATCATATCGTTTGTAAGTGGATTATACCATACATACACGCTATGCGCAAGGATAATACCACGCAAATATGCCTGGCGGCGAACTATGGTTTACTTCCATAGCCCGCCTATGCCGGAATTACAGCAAAAACATGCTTGTCTTCCAACGGATCTTCTGCGGCGGCAATCTCTTCAAATTCATTCTCAGTCACCTTGAAGTAGCGAGGAAATTTACCAGAGTTTAAAATCGGCTGCTCCTGCATAAACGCCAGCTGGTCGTTGACTTTCTGTAACTCCTCCTCATTGTAGATCACCAATACTGTCTTTCTTTTCATTTGTTTGTCCTCTCTTTCCATATTGTATGAACAGCCGGCTCCCGTAGACAGACGGGAACCGTGTTCTATGTATACTAATAGAGCAACTTACGTTAGGCAGTCAACTTACTTAATGCAGCCATTGCCTTGCGGTAATCCAAAAAGGTCATCTCCTCTAATGAATCCTTGTCGTATCTCTGCAAAAGAGTTTCGATAGGTACGCCAGCGTCATCACAGGCTTTAGTCAGTTCATCGACCTTATCTTTCCCGATAATCATCTTGTTCACATTTTCCGTCAGCGCGTTGATTTTGTTCTGCTCTTCCTCGGCATTTGCCTTGTCGTCTGTTTCACCATCCTCGGTCAAAAATGGTTCTTCTTCTCCGGCGAAAACGTTCAACCCTAAACCGAACATTGCCAAATTTTTTACAAGACAGCGCATGATGGCGTTATTGATATCCAGCATGTTAGCACTCATAACCCAGGCGGATGCCCCGCTTCTGTATTTGATCTCATACGGAGCGTCTTTCATAGCATGGTTCTTTTTGTCCAAAACAGGTCGGAACATTTCAAGTGTTTCTCCAGCAATAGTAACCGATGTGTATACCATATAGCCCATACCCGGGACAAACTGAAACGGAAGTTCATTTTCGCCGAATTTTTTTACGGTAAAACTTGCGTCCGGATATCTCAACTTTACTTCTTTCCATGCCTGTGACCATGGTGTGTATTTAAGTCCTTTTTTATTCGGATTATCTCCTGCTACTTCGGTTTCTTTTGCCTGAACGGCTACTTTGCATAAGTGTGAGAATGTAGATTCCGGAAACGCTGATGCTTCCTGCTTATCTGTGCTTGTAGCTTCTGTTTTTTTTGTTTTCTCCATAATGTGTAACGCCCCTTTCATTTATAAGTGAATTATACCATAAATATACATTGCAGTCAAGTATAATTCACAGACAATGCGTCATAAAAATTGCATAATGCGTCACAGAAAAATATCTAATTTGTTTCTGATAAAATGTCCTGTAGTGAACGCTGTAGATCGGAATATTTGTTGAAGTCTGACTGTCCAATTTCCGGAACTTCTGTTGGTTCTACCAAAATATATTTAGATCCAGACGATTTATCAGAATGCGCGCCAGGTGGATCTATAGCTTCGACAACCTCTGTGCTTATGGATGAAGTGCTTTTATTGGAGCATCCAACCGCTACCATTATGCTAAACAGTGTAAAAGCTACGAGGTGTATATATTTTGAGATTTTCATTCAAACCATCTCCCTATATTTTAGTTTTTGATGCCAAGCACATGCTGTTGCTTCTTAATCGCTCTGATTTCTGCAAGATTGAAATGGATTTCGTTTAGTACGTTAATTATAAACATAATCATCATCCCGCTCAAAAATCCACCAATATGGCAAAAGGTATCCACATGGGGAGCAAAACCGCTCAAGATAAGCGCGGTAGCGCCGCTCATTATTCCCTTGGCAATGTTCTTAGAATCCATGAACATATCTACAAGTAGCGCACCTAATAGGGCAAAAATTGCGCCACTAGCGCCTACGGTAATTGTTGACATATCCTTGGCACCACAAAAGGAAGCGTAGCAGGAAACGTATCCACCAAAGATCCCGCCAGCCAAATAAATAATGCCAAATGCTATATTCCCGACTCTTTTTGTGAGGGCGTTTCCAATGATAAATAGTGCGATCATATTGGATACAAGGTGTGACATATTACTGTGCAGAAACATATATGTTACTAGCCGGTAGTCTTCACCATGTATTACTGTTTTTGCACTGACTCCATATATTGACGATTGTGTAAAATAATGCATAAAGGCAAATAAGTTCATGGCAATCAGAATATATACCAGATAACAGTGATATTTTTTATGAAAGCCTGATCGCATTGTGTTGCAAAGAAGTTGCTTGTCTTCGTTTTTGGCATACGCAACGCTTTTTCTTGCAAGTGCAACAACCGGAGAAAATTTTTGATCCACACGAACTTTTTCGATCCGGCGGCAGAATTCATCCACGATCATAATGTTGTCTTCTGTAAATGCTGTGCTTTTCTTATCGCCAAATACAATGACAAGAATGTCCGAGTCATTCATATTATGCAGTGAGCGCTTGTAGCAACTTCTCATTCTGTGAATGCCGACATCGCTGATAACGTCTGTCTGATTGCTGTCACAGACAACAACGCCAAGCACATGCCTGTCTTCAGCAATCTTATAAAAATACTCTGCTCCGCCTGAACCACCACATTTTTCATAACCATTATTTAATAAAACTCTTGTGAGATAATACATTCTACTCATACTCGGTCCCTCCAGTATTTAGCGCGTTTTCAGAGGACTCATAGCCAAATTCTGAGAATATGCGCTCTACAAACTTACTCGCAGCGTTGGAAAATTTTATGCCTGTTTCCACTACCTTAGTTGCCATAGATGTAACGTTTTCTTCGGTAAGATTTTCTCTTAAGGATGAAGCAATATCCTGTGAAATTTGATTTGCTTGCATCTTGGCATCCTGCGGGTCATTGCGCATATAAAATAAAAAGCATATCACGATAATAACGGCAAAGAAACGAAGTTTGTTTCGCATGCGAAGCCCTCCTTTATATGGTATAAGTGTATTATACCATATGTATACCACGCGGTCAACTAACCAGAACTACATTATAAACAATAAAAAAGAAGCCATGCACAAATGCTGTACATGACTTCCTATATGGTTTTTTATAATGGTGTTTATATTGGCATTATATATTGTATTTTAATATTCTGCAATAGTTTTTTGCAAAAAGTATTGCATGCGTGAAGACTCGAATGGTTGACACTCCCCACAGCTAAAGCAGTGGGATTCTTGCTTCAACCACCACTGCATTGGCTAATACCTTACGATATGCCAATGTCTTACACTGTGTCCACAAGCTAGATTATACTGTTCAGGCGTGTCCCGCCTTGCAGTTCAAAGTTTTCTTATTTTGTTTCCACAGGCGTATATTTCTGTATGCCATATAGTAGTTATCTATATTTATGCTGACTGCATTTGCAGTCCTTTTTTCAGAATATTTATACTTGCATTAGTATCCCTGTTATGTACGGTATGACAGTCCGGACACTCCCATATGCGAACAGCCAGATTTTTCACCAGTGGATTTTTATACCCACAGCAGCTGCATGTCTGGCTGCTAGGATACATCGTCGGCACTCTGTGGACCTCATTCCCATACCAACCAGCTTTATATTCCAACATGGCAAAAAACTTTGCCCAGGAAACACTTGCTATGGATCTTGCCAGTTTATGATTTTGAATCATTCCCTTCACTTTCAAATCTTCGATGCAGATGGTTTGGTTTTCACGTACCAGCATTGTTGACTGTTTCTGTAAGAAATCATTCCGTTGATTGGTTACTTTCTCATATATTTTGGCAACTCGAATCCGTTCTTTGTTGTGGTTGTTGGAACCTTTCTCTTTTCTGGAAAGTTTGCGCTGCTCACGAATGAGCTTACGCATTGATTTTTCAAGATATCTTGGATTTGATACCACATTTCCGTTACTGTCGGAATAGAACTCTTTGATTCCAACATCAATGCCGATACAACCGCCATTGTTCGGTCTTGGCTGTGGTTCAAATTCCACGTTGAGAACCGCAAAATATTTGCCTGTAGGAGTATGTTCTATCGTTACATTGTGGATTTTCCCTACTTCCATTGACTGACGTATTTTGACATAGCCCAGTTTAGGAAGTTTGATGTATTTCCCTACAACACGGATGTTGTCACCCTGATTGATGGTCCTGTATGACTGGTAGTGATTATGCTTGCTCTTAAATGTCGGATGTGCAGCTTGCTTCTGAAAAAAGTTTACAAACCCTCTGTCAAGGTCACGTAAAGACTGTTGCAAAGCAATAGAATCTACCATTTTCAGGAAAGAAAAGTCTTTACATTTTTTCAGTTCCGTCAGCATTGTGGAAGTCTGGGAATAGCCGATTTTATTACCATTTTCATAGGCTGCATTACGCATAGCAAGACCTTTGTTGTAGATGAGTCTGCAACAACCGAGTGTCTGATTGATTAAATTTTTCTGTTCCCTATTTGGATAGATTCTGAATTTAACACCTTTTTGCATCAGCCTTGTTTATCCTTTTGTCTTTGTGAAGTTTTCTGGTTCTCAATATACTGTTTGATGACTTCGAGTGGTCTTTGCGTAAATTCGATGGACGTGTCTTACATCCCCATAGCTAAAGCTAGGGGTTTTACGACACATTTGGATAAAGTTACCGGTTCCCTATATAAACAAAACCAAGCACACGAGATGCTTGGCTGTTTGTTGAAAAGTCTTACGACGGTTCAACTGGTTATAATTTTCTCAGCAAGTTAATTATAGCACTGTTGTTAGACTTTCGCAAGCAGTAGCCTTGACATTTTTTATAGCTGCGTGCTATGATCGTATCAGTGATCGTGTTGCAGAAACCCGAGAGGACTGCATCCCAAAAGAGACTCTTGCGAGAGTCTCTTTTTTTAGAATTTTCGATAATTCACGGTTCATGTTCTACGGAAGTAGCTGATTTTATTTTATGCCAAGGCGCAGCAACGCGCAACCCATTATCCAGGACGAGATTTAATTCAGATAATGTGCATAGCGTCACGGCTCCGCATACAGTATTTCCATAAATGTCGGTTGATTTTACCTTGCTGCCGATCTCAAACTTATAGGGTTCCATATCATACCTCCATCCTGATCGTCGAATACATTTCCAACGATTCTTGCTGATCCGACTATCTCTTCTAATGGTACTCTTTCGTGAGTCAGGCTTTCGGCATAAAATCCATCCCCGTCATTTTTGATCACTCTAACGATAGGCAGATCCGAACTTTCTTCTGCAATCAAGTCGCCCTCAAAAATGTTTTCTCCAAAGATGTCTGTTTTTTGGGTGTTAAGAAGAAGGGTGACCATATTTAACGGAACCCCTATGCAAATATCGTTTATCAAAAGTTCCACCTGTTGCGTCTTTCGATCTACGCCGCATACATCGTATATGCGCTCATGTTCTTTATAGAATGCTCTTTCAATCATCGGTCATCTGATATCCTTTCTCTTTTGCTTTGAAACTTATATGCGCTCGTTGGTTCCAAGACTGATCCGGACCGCTCGTAGTTTCTGGTGCACATACTGTTTGGTACATCCATGGTTTTTTGCGATTCGTTCGTACATCATTCCGGAAAGGCGTTCCCGGACAAACTCTTTCGTCTGCTCTGTTAAATCTAATTTTTCGTATCCATAGTATTCTGCAGCTATTTTTTCTAAGGCGGCAGCACTTTTGGGCTTATCACAAATCCATTCAAGATCCGAAAGCCGTGTTGATCCTTCGGTCTTAAAATGCAGGTGCGTATAATTGTTAGGATTGTCGATAAATGCAGTCGCATAGATCTTATAATAATCCATGCGAATCGGCTTCCCCTGGAGCGAGCACGCCTTTACTTTCTTTCTTTGCTTGGAAATCACCCCTTTACAATACATCATATCTTCATTGCGGGAGTAGCACTCTCCCTCCCGATTGATATAGTATGCGCCGTCTGCGACATTCCGGTAGCCATTCTCGATCAAATAAGTTTCCGACCGCTTTAAACGGGCATAGTTTTTGGCAGTCAATTCTTTTTGGGTAATATAAGCAAGGTTGTCTAAGGAAATATTTGTCTTATCTTCATCATTGAAGCTTAAGAGCACTCGCCCGGCAGGCTTTTCCATAAATGCTTCCGCAAACAGCTTGTGGACATAATAGATATGTCCATCATCAAGACGAACAGCCCGATACCCCTTAGTTGCAAATTCGCGGCATGGCATCCATAAGTCTCCGCTTTTCTTGAAAACCTGCGCATCCTTTGTAATATAAGCTTCTCCGCCCAATACGAAGGACCCTTCCATGCTTTTTAACTTTTCTGTGGTATATTCTGAAATCGTTGTTTTTGTGCTAGTCATAAAATTATTCAATCACCTCGTTTTTAATTCTGCAAGTGGAAATACTTGGTTATCCTACGGTGTATTACTTTGTTAATGCGTCACTAGCCACCGACAATGCGTCATACATATACAAAGCAGCCGGCGTCAAGTTTTAAAAATCTTCCAAAAAGAGACACGCGTTGAAGCTGCTGTACATTGTCGATAGCTTCAAATAAAACTTTCATGCTTCCATAAAAGTCAACCATCGACTTTCCCCTGGAAATAGACACATACGGGATTGCGCGATAGATCATGTGTTTGTGACGATCAAAAAGGCAGGATATCACAGCTGACGCTTCGGACCCCTGTGATTTGTGAACCGTAGAGGCATATGCGAGCGTGAGATATTTGAAATCGGCGCTCTCATATTTGATATCATTTTTATTGAACCGAACATAGACTATCTTTTCCTTATTTGAGGAAATGATATCCTGGACGATCCCAATATCGCCATTTGATGCATCTTCTGTGTTTTTTTCAATCCACATAACTAAATCACCTTTCCGGATGTGATATCCATTAGCGGATATTTCCGGCGCATAGTCATCTGTCTTTGGGTTTAGCTTCTGCTGAACAAGAGTATTCATGCGCTCTACGCCGCAAAACCCTTTTTTATATGGGCAAAGACACATAACATTGCCGAGTCCGTATTTATGCGTTTGCTCGACAACACGATCTACCATTTGCGCTTCTGTCTGCTCGTCCATTTCTAACTCGTGGAATTTAAAATCACTTCCATTTTCAATTGCATGTATACCATTGTTGATGTTATGCGCATTCATATAGATCTTTGCGTCGACATCCTGCCTGTGGATGTGTTTTAATTCGGTTACTGGAAAGGCATTGCTTTCAATAATATCCTGCAGAACACGTCCTGCGCCCACACTCGGAAGTTGGTTAATATCTCCAACTAAAACCAAGATACAATCCTTTCCGATATGGGTTAAAAGGCAATGCATCAGTCGAATATCCACCATGGAAAGTTCATCCACAATAATAAGTGTATTTTCAAGAGTAATGTCGTTTTCCTTTTCAAAATCTGCATCCTGAACTAAACCCAGCATATGATGAATGGTTTCTGCCGATTCTCCAATGGATTCCTCCATTCTTCGTGCAGCACGACCGGTTGGTGCCAAAAAGACCTGCTGCATGACAGGAAAGACTTCGCTGGCTACATCTTTGATTCGCTTTATAGTAGTAGTCTTTCCAGTTCCAGGCTCTCCGATAATTACGGATACACCATTAGACAGCGCCCGAATAACGGCATCTGTCTGGGTAACGTCCAGAACAAGATCGCCATCTACCTCTGGCTTCACAAGAGCCTTTTCCAATTTTTTCTGAGGTGGCTTATAGGAATATAATTTCTTAAGCATACCTGCGCAAGCTTCTTCCAAACAGTACATGTCATCCGAGAACACGTACTGTTTCACACCGGTACCGTCTACGTCTAATTTTGCGGAGCGCAGTTCCTTATCCGTAAACATCCGGATCCATTCTTTCTGACTTTCAGTATATTCGTTCAGTTTGAGTGTCAAAAATGTTCGCCGCTGCAGCTCCTTAACTTCCATTCCGGTGTTTCCTTCGACCTCACCGTTAATGAGTATGCTGCGAACGCAGGCATTAAAACGTTGTGCGCTATCTTTTGGTTTGTTCAACTTCATGGCGACCGCATCAGCACTTTCAAACGTGATCCCACGAAAAGCAGTCAAAACATATGGATTTGCTGTTACTTTTGCAAGCGCCTCTGTTCCATACCAGTCGTGAAGTTTTTTAGCATAGCGTGGCGGAATATTGTATTCGATCAAGAACTTGGTTATTTCCATCACGCTCTTCATGTCGGCATATGATTGTTTAATCTGGACACATTTTTTCTCCGTAAGTCCCGGAACTTCTTCTAACCGATCAATATTTTCATCGAGAACGGAATATGTGTTTTTCCCGAATGAGTCCCAAATGCGTTCCGCACTTCTTTCACCGACACCCTTGAGGAGGCATAAGAATTCAATTACACTTGCCTTGTTTGTTTTGCGTTCCGTTTCATATGAAGAGACGTCAAAATTCAAGCCGTACTTTTCACTTTCACGGAAGGTTCCATACAGAGTGTACGTTGCATTCTTTTCTTTCGGAAGATTGTATCCTACGCAAGTCAAGCGCCCTTTTTCCTTTGTTTTATATAAGAAGATGCAATACCCAGTCTCTTTATTTTCAAAAATTTGGGTTACATATTCTCCGTGAACTTTTGGAGTAACATTCGCGGAAAAATCTGAATTTGCCGGCTGGTGACAATCACGCTCAGCGTTCCGGTCGACACGACGGTTATTCACTTTGGTAATATCGTTAGCTACATAGTACATATATACACATTTGGCACAATATCACGATTTAACACGAGATAGTTCGCCAGTCCTTTCATATTATATGTGTATTATACCATATATATACCATAAAGTAAAGTGAACTATACCACATATCGCTCCAAAGAAAATGAAATGGAAAACATAGTATAGCGCGGGCGCCCCATTATTAGGGGCGCCCGCGCTATATAAAGACGTTGGAAAGGATAAAAGGAAAATGAATCTGCACATTATTTATAACACAATATTTAAAAAATGTAAAGTGAATTATACCATATCTACACTCGAAATCTACGCACAAAAGTGCACACATCTTATGGGTGTGAGGAACCGATTAGATAGGAGTTTTTATACCCATTTTGTAGGTGTTTTTGTACCTGTGAAATAGCGCTTGACGGAAGATAACGGGTTTGTTATATTATATATGTCACATGCAATGGACGCTCTGCATGTCGGTGCTACTAGCAATTCCGGTAGCCATGGATTGAAATATTGGTTATGTTTTTTGTTATTCTTTACGGAAAAGCCGGGATTTCTCGGCTTTTTGCATGTTTAATAATATTACAAAAATAAGGAAAAACCTTCTCACCATATTGACAGCACCCCCTTTTTAAGATTATATTATAGGTGTCATATGCAATGGATGCTTTGCATATCGGATCTACTAGCTACTCCAGTAGGCGCGGATTGAAATATTTATTATGTTTTAATGAGAAAAGCCGGGGAATTCCGGCTTTTTGATGTGTATATGGGTATACTGTTATTGTGACAATATTTAACGTGTTGACAGTGGACACAAACTATTATATTATAAATATGTCACACATAATGGATGCTTTATGTGTTGGTGCTACTAGCGATTCCAGTGGCTGCGGATTGAAACATTTGTTATATTTTTACGTTAAACTTTATGGAAAAGCCGGGGAACCCCCGGCTTTTTATTTGTCTTACCTGCTCACTTATCTGCTGCGGCTTTCCCATCTCCATAGCACTTGTAAAAGGCGTCCACTACGCTTGCGATTTCTTCAGGAGAAAGTTTGTCCAAGACTTCCTCCGGCACTCTGTCATAACATGCATTAAATGTATCCTGACAGCTACCGATGGTAGAAGCTCTTTTCACCAATTCCAGCTTATAAATCGCCCCCAACTCTTCAGGCGTAATCTCGCCGCTTTTCACAGCGTCGCGTCCTTCCTTTGTTAAAAACTTCATTGCATCTTCTTTTCTAACGGTTCCGATTCCTTTAATGTGCATAGCAACAACCTCCCTTATTTATGATACCATACGTGAATTATACCATAAATACACAGTAAAGTCAAGTATTCAAACTACGTCATACAATAGACTTTTTCACAGAAAGGCAGCGCCGACAAATGATTGCCGCGCTGCCTTTTAGATCATCTAGTTGATATACAAGATACCGTTGACATATCGGTCTGAAAGCCGTCTTGTCATATTGATAACCGCTACGTCACCCGTCCGCAGCTGAATGTCATTCACTGCTCTTCCGGATCGCACTGTAGTCACATCAGAGATACCGCCCTGCTCCCGTGTCCACATGTTGAGCCACTTTCCGCTAAGATCGTCGTTCATATAATAGTGCAGATGCTCGTGTCCGTCCCGGTAAGTGATGATTTCAAAGTTGAGAACCAGGTAGCCGCCCTCTTTCCAACAGTCAGAGGAATCGGTTACATATTCGCCCTCTTCCATTGCTGTTTTGAATGCATCCATGCCGGTGCTCTCGTCTACGAGAGACACAAACAGGTTGTTCGGTACAGTATATTCGCCAAACCATGTCTGCATGGACTTTTTAAAGGCTGTGTACTGTTTTCCAGAAATGCGGTCAAGCCCGCTGTTATACCGGAGAACGTCTGCGGCGCTGTTATACTGGTTTACCTCCAGCTGCTCTTCATCCCCACTTAACAAGCGTTGTGTCGGGTAAAGTGTGATTCCGGTTGCGCAATATGTTTCCGTTTCGATATGAGCAACATTGTTCCACGTCCGGTCGAACGTATCGGCAGTAAATTGGATCTGATCATAGCTGCGGAATGGGTAAAGATCCATGTCACAGAACTGGTCGCCAATCTCTATGGACACGCTGTGTTCCTTGTCCTTATCGCTTCCAAATGCGATATAAGGATCAACCCCGTCCGTATAATACAGGTGAAATTTTCCATCCTCATACACATTTCCGTTTTCATCTATATACCGGTAAGTCGGTTTCACAACAATCGTATCATTCTCCCCGTTTAAGTTGCCGATTGTTCGGAGATCAAAGGAAAAGGTGTTTCCCTTAATCAGATAGCCCATATCAGAGAAAACATTGTTCTTTCCGGTCGTGAATGGAAGCGTGTTGACGTATTCCCATGAGGTGTTCACATCCCCGGTGTAGAAATATCTGGTTGCATTGGTGCCGAACCGGTTGCTGAATCCCAGCTTCTTATCCTGGTCATTCCGGAAGAACTGCCATACACCGGTCCTTCGCTCAATACCGCCGAAAAACTGTTCATCGTTGACCGAAAGTGCCGTCATATCGTAAATGACACCGCTGATCTGTACCGGATAGTCATATGTTGCAACATAGTTATAGGTTGTGCCGTCGATCAATGTCTGGTTGGCTTCGTACTCCTCGCCGATCTGCCCGAAGTCCTTCACATAGTTGTTTGCATAACATTTTACCTGTACCGGCAGACTATTATAGTCATACCGAGCCTGATCGGTGGCGCTGTCGCTGCCGTAAATACCTTCCGTCGCCCATGTTGGCAGATAGAATGTTACCTGTTCGACTGCTCCGACGTCGATCCAGGCGGTATAACCGGCGTTTGTTTCCATCAGCTCATTCGCGTCGTCGTCGTTTACGTGTGCCTGTCCTGCCGTTATATCGTCGCGCTTGATGTCATAATACTTCCCGTTGACTTCCACGGAGAACGGGAACCGGACATACTTGGTCTTAACATACTTTGTCCAGCCCGCCGGCATGTCGTAGCCCTTCATGGCGAAATATTGCTGCCACTTGAAGTTTAAACTGTAGTCGTTATCAAGGATCAGCTGCGCACCTACTGCGTCGGACTGTTTTGCCTGTGTCTGTACCTCTGCTGTCGTCTCGCCCGGGATCGTGATATTAAACGGGGATATGATCGGCGAATGTACCACGATTGGCTCATTCTGCTTGAATGTGCGTCCGTCATTTACTATGTAATCCTCCACGCCCCAGATGGCGTTATAGGTTGGATCATCTGCCGTGTCCTGAATGGTTGGCATCTGCCGGACGCCGCTCATGGCACCCATGTACTTATATTCTGCAGCTATGGATGTATAATACGTGCCGTTTGCCATTTCCTCCGGAATCGTAACGGTCTGCTCTGCGAGATTTCCGGTCGTGTGGTTGATATAATCATTCTCTTCCGGTCCGACCGGCAGCTGTGATCCCGTCACGAACTCAAAGGAAATATTGTCTTCTGTCATGTAGGTTCTGCCGTTCATGGAAAGGCTGTCATTCTTTACGGCAAGTGTTCTGTCAGAAAACCGTGCGTTGACAGTATCAATAACATACTGCTTGATTGTCTCACTTGCCGGGAGGCTGTCATAATCGAGTGTTTCCGTCAGCTCCTTATCCGCGTCTGTAATGGTTGGCAGTGTTACATGCGGATCACTTTCCACCGGATACGATATGTTATACTTCCAGTTTGAATAATAGCTGCCATCCGCAGAACTTACGGACTTTGTACCGTTTGATGATACGGCGTCGTCTGAGTAGATCGTTGCAGAATACTGGATATTCGGGTCAACCACGTAGTCCACGCTGCCGATTGCGTCATTATATACCGATGCATCCGCGAACTCAAACAGCTTCATTTCATAGATACTGTAGTAAGTATTCTCAAACAGGTAGGTATACGAGCCGGTAAAGGTTGCGTGTCTTGTCACTGTGATAGTGTATGATCCTTCCCAGTCGTCCCCGTTCCAAGTCGCATTGCCGTACTCTATGGTTCCGGCGATTGTGTTTTCTGTTTCTCCGCCCCGGTTATAGGCACAATGATATGTTCCTGTTGCCTGTTCTGGAAAGTTGACGGTCACATCGTAGTCCACAGTTACCGGATAGGACTGTTTCACGCGGGCAACGCCTACGTGTCCAAACCAAGTTGACACATCTATGCCGTTTGTAAAGCTTTCTGTTGTTGGTATACCGTTTGCCAGGTCAAAGGTATCGCTTGCATTATAGGTATATATTGTAGGCGAAGAATAGGTATCGCCACAGTACAAGTCATCAGAGCTGTTTGTTGACGTATTGGAATCCTCGTAGACCTTTTCGATAATCATCCGGTCGAAATGCACGGAAGAATCAATCGGGTCATCATCCGGCACCGGAATGTCTGGCACATCATCTCCGATGGCTATATCAATATTGTAATGAGTATCAATACCATCTCGCACACGCTGATTTGTAAAGATGGAGTAAAGATTTGTATAATTTTCGTGAGTATATAAGGTTCCTCTATATGTATTGTTATAAATAAGACCGCTCCACGTTCTACCGCCATCTCGTGTCACTTGTATAACGGCGTCTACCATCATGTAAGCGGTCTGATTGCTATTCATCAAAGACATAATTTCATCGTACCACCCTTGATCTTTTGCGCGAATGGTATTAAGCAGATCATCGAGCGATAAGGTGTAGGTTGCAATGGTTGATCCGTTCGATTTATTATATTCGACCTCATTTAGGTGAAAAATGTCAAATGTAACATACTCACGGTTGCCGCTTGCATCCAGATAATAGTCCTTAGTACCGGCGACAGTACGAGAAAACTCCCATGCAACTGTGTGATAATATGTGTTTGAAACACGGGTTTTGTTCTCTGTCTGAAAGACATACATTTGCATTTCTGAATTGTATACAACTTGTCGTCCGTTGAGAATGTAACTCTTGTAGAAACCTTGCAGATCTGCGTCATCAACGCCTTCTGTATAGGATCGTGCTTGAGTGACCGCTGCGCATCCAAAAGATACCAGAATGACTGCAATTAAGACAAATAGATATTTTAGGTATTTTCGCATTGCTAAATTCCTTTCATTAGTGTATTATACCACAATTATACCTCAAAAACATGTACAAAAAAACCCCTTTTTTAAGGGGATTTTCTTGTGTTTAGTTAAGCTTATCTGCATCGTATGTTTTTGTGAATTTTACGCTACCTAATACATAACACCATGCTTTACTTCTTCATTCATCTCAAGAATCGCTGTGAGTTGCGTAATCAATTCTTTTGTTTCGCTTTCGCTCATATCGACACGAACGCGGCACATATTGTCCTCGAGTTCTATGTTCATGCTTACAGCGGAACGACCACCACCAGTGCCTTTTATCAAAATGCGACCGTTTTCTGTACCTACAGATGCGCATGGAAAACCTAACATGCTTTAATCCCTCCATTCCTCTTGTATTACTTCTGTTTAATTGCGGTTTCCTGCTGATTTGCACTAATTTTTTACCGCATTTTTTGTGGTACGATTTACCGGCACAGTATCTACGGTATAGCTGTCTTCGCAAACGTTACATGTATATGTGATGCTACCATTTTCGCTTTCCGTTGCATTGTAAGATCGCTTCATATAAAATATACCGGAAAATGCGATAAAACCTATAGCGATAATAACTACGCTAATGCATGTAAAATCAGCACTTATAGCTATTCCAATGATAACCACCAATACCATAAGTCCACATACTAATAGAAATGCCATTGAATATGAAGATAATTCTGAAAACATTTTTTATTTTCCCTTTTTCTTCTTTGCAACGACAATAACCGCACCGCCAATGGCGCCGCCCGCGATCACAACAATGGCTACAACGCCAAATAACGGGATCGGGCAAGTCTGCGGAATGGTTTCCGTGTCAAGCACTTCCCCGCACACGGTGCAGCGCAGTTCCTTGGTTCCGGTTGAAAATGCTCCGGCACTTTTGGTTACTGTCCATTCGCCGTCATCGTGTCCGGTCGCCGGAATCGTCTCTTCGTATGTGTCCCCGCAGACAGAGCATGTGTATGTCGCGCTTCCGTCCTCGGTGCAGGTGGCATCCGTTGTTTCCGTTACCTCGTAGGTATGCTCCGCCAGATCTGTTTCCTCGGTGTAAGTGTCACCGCAGACGCTACATGTATACGTTACGCTTCCGGTTTCGGTGCAGGTAGCGTCCGTACTGTCGGTCACCTCGTAGGTATGCTTGCCGGTCGCCGGGATTGCTTCCTGCTTGGTTTTTCCCGTAAGGCTGTTCTTATATT